>Ga0207847_100031_pt1 | contig 270824 bp, 249 predicted proteins | sample TtaePargueraPR_8_FD_187736 | JGI IMG/M metagenome (GOLD analysis project Ga0207847, IMG submission 187736) | Aerobic enrichment media microbial communities from Bioluminiscent Bay, La Parguera, Puerto Rico - Tt and E1 (SPAdes) | ecosystem: Environmental > Aquatic > Marine > Unclassified ... | reverse complement strand
TACAGATTTTGCGACAGAAACAGCGTCTTTGACAAAAAATCAGATTTTACAGCAGGCGAGTACTACCGTATTGAGCCAGGCAAACCAAAGACCACAAGCCGCTTTATCATTATTAGGTTAATACACACATAGCCTGAACTCATTTTGTAACTTTTTAGGCCAGTAACAGATTAAAAAATTATTGGCCTGCTTTATGCAGTACCTTATTCGCAATGTAATTTGCGCTATATAAGTCAAAAAGTCGACGTTTGACTCCCTTAATCGAATGTTGACGACTTATATAGATGTTGTTCGGCAGTAGTAGTGGCCTAACCCTCACTACCTCCTGGCATTATTACTGCCGTTCAACAAATTTTTGCTCAACCAATGCATACCAAATAAGTCAAAGCTACTGCTGTTGCACTAATAATCTATCTTCGATTTCTTCATATTTATCAGCGGCTAATCGCTGCGCCAGATTTAACTCTTTGGCGGTTAAATGCTTTTGCAAATCCTGTTGTACAGCTTTAGCTTCAGATGCACCATATATATTGGCAAGTGTCATCCAAATATAGCTGTGGATCACTGATTGAGGTAACCCCTCGGCCTTGATAAACATAGTTCCCAGATAGAACATAGCTTTTGCATGGCCTGCCAGTGCGGCACGTCTAAACCATTTAGCTGCATGTGTATAATCTTTATGTTTAGCGTAGTATACGCCGGTTGAAAATAGTTTTTGAGGATTATCCGGCGCCGCGATCGGTTTCAAGTGCTCAATTCTGCTAGCCAACTGATTAACCTGAGCGGTTAATTGTGCAATTGATTCCAGCAGTTTCTCATTGATTTGCTCAGTTGAACTATTTTTTAATGCTGGTTTATGCGCTGGCTCAGCATCTGGATCAACTTGTTCCGGTTGTGACTTAGATTCTTCGAGTGATTCTAGGTCGGTTAACCCCAATTCATCCAAATCCCGGATATCGGTTGTACTTAGCTCGAGTTCGTCCAGGTCTTCAGTTTCAATCAAAGATTCTGCTTCATGTTTTTTGACAAACGAGAGTTCATCGTCAAACAACTCTAACTCCGGCAAATCCTGCCAGTCAGAAGTCGTTTGCGTATGATTAAATTGATTTTCTTGGTTAATCTCTTTCATTGGATTCAGGCTTTAATCGAGTTTTAATCTGATTTAGTCGGATAGTGAGTGATGTTAAATTTGAGTGTAAACCAAACTTAAAAGAATTACAGCAAACTTGATCACGCATCTTTATATTCAACCTTGTCGTCTGATTTTTTTGCTAAAAAGTTCGACAATTTTTTGATTCTCTGGTTGATTTTTAGTTCAATTTTCTGTTTAATGCGCGCGCGTCTTAAATCAGCGATATGCTGATCTCAAAGACCGGAAGAGGAGCGGTATTCAGGTAACTGATAGTAGAGGGCTAAGCCTTGAAGATTATCAGCCAGGGGGATATTCGCCGAGAGGTTTGATTTCTTAGAAAAGATTAAACTTCGGTTAGGCCGGTTGAATCCGACTAACTGTCACCATTAGGTGGAGAGCTTTCGGCCTTTGCTGTGAAGTCTCATCTTCATTTCAAAGCCTCTGCTTTCCCTATAAATTGAATTTATCCTTGGGGAAAAAATGAAAAATCTTATCGTTGCTAAATTTGGTGGTACGAGTGTCGCCAATTTTGAAGCCATGTCTCGTTGTGCTGATATTGTTTTAGCAGAGCCTAAAATCGGTGTGGTTTGTGTTTCTGCTCAGTCCGGTGTGACTAATCGACTTGTTTCGTTAACTCGCAATGACATCAGCATGCAGGAACGTGAGCAAACGTTAGCTGAAATCCGTGAAATTGAATATGCGATAGTGGATGCATTAGGTCGACCAGAGTGGGTGTGTTTAGCTCTGGATAATTTATTGAACGAACTGAAAACGGTAGCCAATTCAGAGAATCTAGTCAATTCAATGCAGTTGAAAGACCAAATTCAGTCGTATGGTGAGCAAATGTCTTCATTATTGTTTGCGGAAGTGATGCGCCAACGTGGCGCTCATGCAGTCAATTTTGATATTCGCCAGGTACTTAAAACCGATAATCATTATGGCAAAGCTGAACCTAATATTGAGCAAACCCGCTTACAAGCTGAAAAATTAATTGCGCCTGAATTAGAGAAAACCGTATTTATCACACAAGGCTTTATTGGCTCGGATGATGAAGGTCATACTACCACTTTAGGTCGGGGTGGCAGTGATTATAGTGCAGCCCTCATTGCTGAAGCGCTGGATGCGCAAACATTGCAAATCTGGACTGATGTTACCGGTATTTATACAACCGATCCTCGATTGACACAAGCAGCTCGACCGATTCCGGAAATCAGTTTTGATGAAGCGGCTGAAATGGCCACATTTGGTGCTAAGATCCTGCATCCGGCTACTTTGATACCGGCTGTGCGCCGCGGCATAGGGGTATTTGTTGGCAGTAGTCGTGAACCTGAAGCCGGTGGTACCTGGATATTGAATCAAGTTGACGAAAAACCACCCTATCGTGCGATAGCATTACGTAAAGATCAGGTTTTAGTGACGCTAAAAAGCCCGAGTATGTTATTAGCCAGTGGCTTTTTAGCTAAAGTCTTTTCAATTTTGACTGAGCATAAAATTAGTGTCGATTTGGTGACTACTTCTGAAATTTCTGTAGCACTTACAATTGATAGTCCTACCAATTCAACCGTGAATGGTTTAAGTCCACTGGTATTGGATAAGCTGAATGAATTTTGTGAAGTGAAAGTTGAAGAAAACTTGTCTTTGGTTGCTGTCATTGGTAATCATTTGCAGGCTAACTCAGGTGTGGGTGGTAAATTATTAAGTGCGCTGGAAAACTTTAATTTACGCATGATATGCCAAGGGGCGAGTCCACACAATTTCTGCTTTTTAACCAAGTCGGAAGATGCAGGTAAAGTAGTTGAGCATTTACATGAAGAGTTGTTTGATACGATTTAGCAGCAGCTCTTCTCTAAAAACAAAAAAAGCACCTATAGGTGCTTTTTTTGTTTACTTAACTTAATAGATTGCTATTGGCAGCTTTTTTTAAACGAGAGATTCTCCATGGCCTTTTTGCCAGACAATGAGCGGCTCGTCAACCGCGTTGGTGAATGTGTAGCTGTTTTTATCTACTTTCACTTTATTGACTTGCTCATCGTTTGTATCAAACAGCACTCGGTTATTAATACTCAGCATATCTGCATCTTCTAAAGGAGCCTCAAAATTAAATACAACCGTTTCACCGTCCACTAAATCAGCCGATTTAATCGATAGGTTGACCGGCTCACCTTCATTTTTAGTAACGGGTAAATACTCTTGGAAATAGTATTCCAGATAGTCTTGATAAGACTGGACATCCAGAACATCGATTCCGGGTACGTCTTTAGTTTCAACCAAGTCATTTTCGAATAACTTGCGGTTGACTTTTAAAGCCAGCTTAACGGTTTCATCATCAACTGACAGCTCTGTTGAACTGCTTGTTGATTCAGTATCTGCCTGACTATTTAATGGCAATAAAAACATTAGTGCCAAACTGCTTAATAGTTTATTAGATTGTTGAGTCACGATTTACACCAAATAGTAATATTAAGTTGTTAATAATTTGTTTTATTTTTTGAGTAAGGTCAAGTAAAAAAGTTCAATTATATTATAATATTTTTTTATTTCTGAAACATGGCTGAAAAAAGATCAATATCTGATTGTTTTTTATTACAAACCTATGTTCTATATGGGTTCAATTACAAATTATTCAATCTAGTATTATAAAAAAATATGTGATCAAGGTATACTGATTCGCAAATTTTTTTCACTATTAAGATCAAAAAAGGTTAATTAATGTTAAGTTATCGTCACAGTTTTCATGCCGGCAATCATGCCGATGTACTCAAACATCTTGTTCAATTAAGTGTGATTGATAAATTGCAGCAAAAAAATAAGCCTTTTGTTTATCTTGATACACACAGTGGACGAGGCATTTACGATCTTAAATCAGACGAAGCCAATAAAACACAAGAGTATAAACAAGGTATATTTCAGCTGGTTGATCAGCAGGCTGATGCACCTGAAATTGTTAAACAGTATTTATCTTTATTAAACATCCAACCGGGCCGGGCTTTAAACCAATATTTGGGCTCACCTGAATTATCTCGTCTGACGCTTAGAGAAATAGACAAATTAATTTTGATGGAGTTGCATAATAATGAAATTAATGTGTTGAAATCGAATATGCGAAAAGACGAGCGGGTAGCCATTCACCACAGAGACGGGTTTGAAGGTTTATGCGCTTGTGTACCGCCCAAACCGGCACGAGGTTTGGTATTAATCGATCCTGCGTACGAAGTTAAACAAGATTATCAGCAAGTGGTTAAGCAGGTGAGCGCAGCTTATAAAAAATGGGCAACTGGTATTTATCTGATTTGGTATCCCGTGTTGGCCAGTTCACGTGATTATAGTGAAACATTGGTTAAACAGCTAAGCCAGCAAGGGTTTAAAAATTTACTTAAAATAGAGTTGGCTGTCAGCGAACAGTTAGAAGATTTTGGCATGCATGGGTCGGGAATGCTGGTTGTAAATGCACCATATCAGCTTGATCAGCAGATGCGAACTGTCACAGATTGGTTGCTACCAATATTAAAGCAAGATGAACATGCCTATGCTCAGGTAGAATGGCTAATCCAGCCGGAATAACTACTCGCCAGATACTAGGTGTCATTTGTATCTGGCTTTAAATAAGCGCCTGTATTGCTTAGTTAAATAAACCGGCTCAATAATAATTTACTCAGGGCCTGACCCGCGGGTCCGAGTGTATCTGGCTTACTGTTAATTAAATAGACAGGCATTTTACGAATCGCCTGATTGCTTAACTCAATGGGTTTGAGTAAACCTTTATCTAAATCAGCCTGAATCATAGCTTGCGGTAGAAATGCAAAACCAATCCCAGCTTTAACGGCTTGAATTGACGTTGCCGGATGACTCACTGTCAGTCTTTGCTCTGATCCTAGCCAGCCAGCATCTTGCTGCCTTTTTATGCCGGAATCCCTGATCACAATCTGCCTTTGTTGTTTTAGCTCTGCTTCACTGATTGGGGCCTGTATTAAAAAGATTGGATGCGCAGGATGCGCCACCGCCATCATAGTGATAGTGCTGACAGGTGTACCTAAAAAGCCCGGCACAATTTTAGGACTTAATACGATATCAGCCTTTTTTTCCAAAATAGCTTCTTCAGTTGCCGACAAAACGGTTTCGAGAATTCGAATTCGAGTCTGTGGGTATTGATTTGAAAAGTCCTGAATAACATCTAAAACAGGCTCAAGATGCATGACGCCATCGATTGCTATCGTGAGTTCAGTTTCCCAACCTAATGCCAGATGCGCCGCTGCCTGTTCTATGTTGGCTGCATTATCTAATAAGTTATTCGCATGGCGGTAAAGGGTTTTGCCGGCGTCAGTTAATTCAGCCTTTCGGCCTTTTATTTCCAGCACTGGGGTGGGCAACTGTTGTTGTAAATTCTGAATGATGTAGCTGATACTGGACTGACTTTTATTCAGCTCTTCGGCGGCTTTTGCAAAGCTGCCTTCATCAACCACAGTTTTAAAAACGGCCCATTGTTCCAGAGTAATTCTTGGAAGTTTCATATATATCTAAAAAGTTGATTGTTTATAGCAGTATTTTAGTTCAATCAATCGAAAATATCCTTGTATTATTTAAAACAACACGAAAAAACACATTCACAACACAGCAGAGGTGGTTATGAAAACAGTATTAAAAATTGATTCAAGCGTATTTGGTGAACATGGCGTATCAACTCAATTGGCCAACGAGTTAGTTGAGCAACTTAAAGGTCAAAATCCTGAATTAACGGTTATTCAGCGTCGTTTTGCTGATCAGGCTGTTCCCCATGTAGATGGAGAATGGATACAGGCATTAATGACAGATGCAGCCGAACGCAGCCAGGCGCAGCAAGATAAGGTCGATTATTCAGATAATTTAATTAACGAAGTCAAAAGTGCAGATGCTTTAGTTATCACCTTACCTATGTACAATTTTAATGTGCCATCTATGCTTAAAGCTTGGTTTGACCATATTGCCCGTGCCGGTGTTACCTTTAAATATACTGAGACAGGTGCAGTTGGCTTAGTTGAAGATAAGCCAGTTTATTTAATTACAACGCGTGGTGGTGTGCATAAAGGCACAGCTGCAGACACTCAAATTCAGTTTGTTAAAACCTTTTTGAATTTTATTGGCTTAACAAAAGTCGAAGTGGTTTATGCAGAAGCACTTAATATGGGTGATACACGTGAACCTAGTATAGATTCAGCAAAACAAGAGATTGCAGAATTGGTTCAAGCTTAACGCTTAGCAATTGAGGAGGATAAAATGACTCAATCAGAACAGATGGCTCGTAAACTCGTTGAAAAAATTCAGGCTCGACCAACTTCGGATGGTGCTGGCGTCAAGTTACAAAGAGTATTTTCCGGACCCAGAGCTGAACGGTTTGATCCATTTTTGATGTTGGATGAATTTGGCTCCGAATCTGCTGATGATTATATTGCCGGTTTTCCTCCTCATCCACATAGAGGTTTTGAAACCATTACCTATATGCTCCAGGGTAAAATGGAGCATCAGGACCATATGGGAAATATTGGCTTATTAAGTGATGGCGGTGTTCAATGGATGACGGCCGGGCGCGGTGTTATTCACTCTGAAATGCCAAAGCAAACTGAAGGTAAAATGCACGGCTTTCAACTTTGGTTAAATCTGGCCTCCGGTGACAAAATGCAAGCCGCCTGTTACGAAGATATTGAGCCGGATGCAATTCCAAACTTTGATTTTGATGATTTTAATATTACCGCTATTGCCGGACAGGCTCAGGTAAATGGCCAGTCGGTACAAGGCAAGGTTCAGCAAGTCACAACTGAGCCGACTTATTTTGATTTTCAAGTAAGCCAAGCAACAGATATTGAAATTGAAATAGCTTCTGGCCAGAACTGCTTATTGTATTGTTATCAGGGCGCTATTTTGGTCTCGGATGAAGGTTTAAAATTAAATGCTCAAGAACTAGGCCGGTTAACAAAAAACGGCACTGTTAAAGTTAATGCTGAAGCGGGCGCACGGTTTTTATTGATTGCAGGCCAGCCTTTAAATGAACCCATTGCACAACATGGCCCTTTTGTGATGAATACATTTGAAGAAATTGAGCAGGCGATATATGACTATCAAAATGGACAGCTTACGGCATAAATCAGTAAACTAAGCTTATCACATGGTTTAGTCATTATTGTTGAGTGACGCATATGTCATTAAAAATTGCCCAAGTCGGCGAAGCTATATTGCAGACACCCGCAATACAAGTCACTGAGTTTCACGCCGAACTCAAAACTTTTGTTGCAGATCTTAAAGATACCTTAGTTCAAGCCAGTGGGGTTGGGATTGCCGCCCCCCAGGTTTTTGATCCCCGCGCCGTTCTTATCATCGCAAGCAAACCGAATAAGCGCTATCCGGATGCACCGGATATGGAACCGCTGGTCATGATTAATCCAAGCATCCTGAGTCAAAGTGAAACCACTAATCAAGCCTGGGAGGGCTGTTTATCTGTGCCCGGATTGCGCGGTTTAATAACCCGTTCAAATCAAGTTGAAGTGGCCTATTATGATATTGACGGTAATCCCCAACGTATTGAATTAAGCGGGTTTGTCGCGCGTATTTTCCTTCACGAATATGACCACTTAATAGGCCAGACTTGGCTTGACCATATCAGTAGTTCAAATCAGGTGATGGCTGAGTCTTTATGGCTTCAAAACTATGCCAAATAGCCCGTATTTATACCGTTAAATAATGATTATTTTGTACTAAAACTAGCCGAACGGCTTGTTTTTCTGTATGATCTTGGCTCTTAATTTCAAATTTCATTCAGCTCATTGAGGGGATATTGTTAATGAAAAAAGTAGGTTTAGTTGGTTGGCGTGGCATGGTGGGTTCTGTTTTGATGAACCGCATGGTTGAAGAAAAAGATTTTGACTTAATTGAGCCGATTTTTTTCACCACTTCTCAAACAGGCCAGGCTGCTCCTAACTTTGGTAAAGATGCAGGCTTGTTATTAGATGCAAACAACATAGATGAGCTTAAAAAAATGGATGTTATCATCACCTGTCAGGGTGGTGATTATACCAAAGCGGTTTATCCGGCATTGCGTCAGGCAGGCTGGAAGGGTTACTGGATTGATGCGGCATCTTCATTACGTATGGATGATGAAGCGATAATTGTGTTAGATCCGGTGAACAAAAATGTTATTAAAGACGGTTTATCAAATGGTGTAAAAACCTTTGTTGGCGGTAACTGTACCGTATCGTTAATGATGATGGGTCTGGGCGGTTTATTTGCAAATAATGCAATTGAATGGATTTCTTCGATGACTTACCAGGCTGCATCTGGTGGCGGCGCTAAACACATGCGTGAATTATTATCTGGCATGGGTGTCTTAAACCAATCTGTAGCGGCTGAATTACAGGATCCGGCCAGCGCTATTTTAGAAATTGATAAAAAAGTTACGGCAACTTTAAACTCAGAAGGTTTCCCAACAGATAATTTTGTTGTGCCATTAGCCGGTAGTTTAATTCCTTGGATTGATAGCGACTTAGGCAATGGTCAAAGTCGTGAAGAATGGAAAGGCGGGGCAGAAACCAACAAAATTTTAGGGTTGGACGGCAATGCGATTCCGGTTGAGGGTTTATGTGTACGTATTGGTACTATGCGTTGTCACAGTCAAGCATTCACTATTAAGTTGAAACAGGATATTCCGGTCGATGAAATCCACGATATGTTGGCGGCTCATAACCAGTGGGCTCAAGTGGTTGCAAATGAGAAAGAAGCGACTATCAATCAGTTAACGCCAGCAAAAGTAACAGGTACATTAAATGTTCCAGTGGGTCGTATCCGTAAGTTGAATATGGGCAATGATAATATCATTTCTGCATTCTCAGTGGGTGACCAGTTATTATGGGGGGCTGCTGAGCCATTACGTCGTATGTTACGTATTTTGCTTGAAGATTAATCAGGCAGTTGCATTTAGATTTAGATAAAAAGCGCCTATCAGGCGCTTTTTTATTTTCCGCGCATTGTCGGTTATCGGGTTAATCAATTTGAAGAAATGATTTGATTTCATCTATTTTAGCCAGTCCGTCTTCTAATCCAAGTTGAATCAATTCCCGGCAGTAATTTTGCTCAAATAATAAATAACTGATTAAGCTGGACTTATGGGCGGTATTTGCATTAATCCCTAATATTCGTAATAAACTTCTGATTGAAAAGGGCATACTAGCATAATGTTTTGCTGCAATTTCACTAAAGCTTTTGCTGGGGTTAATTTGCAATGTTTGAATGTTTTTTAAGCCGGATTTTTCCCGATATTCAGGTTTAATAAAATTCAGTGTCTGGTTGATGCGCTGCATTCGTTCAATATCACTGGTTAAGACTTCGCTGAATATAGTATCCAATAAGTGGCCGACAATTGCGCCGCCTGCAGGTGGTAGAGCTTTGTCTTCATGATAAAAAAAGCGATTTTTTGGTTGGTCCATTCCGATAATAAAGATTTTTTCAGCACCCAGATGAATCGGCGCACTCAGCGGAGACAACTGGTTGATAGAGCCGTCACCAAAATACTCTCCATGCAATTCAACCGATGGAAAAACCATAGGAATTGCAGAGGATGCCATCAGGTGTTCAATTTTTATCGGGCTATGAATGCCACGCCTTTTAGCCCGGACCCAGGGTTTTATTTCGTCGCCAGATTGATATAAACAAACTGAATCTCCGCTGTGGTAAGAGGATGCAGTGACACAAATTGCTTTTAAGTATTGTCTGTCGATATTACTCTGAATACGGTCTAAATCCAGCAATTGCTCTAATAGGATTTGCAGTGGAGAGTTGTCGAACCAGCTATCACTTTTTACCGAAATATTTTCATCTTTGAGCGGAGATAAGTTTTTTAATAGATTGCGATATAGGGTTTTAAAATTACTTTTGTAGACCATATCGGTTTGAAAGTTCTTCCACACCCATTCGAGCTTTTTCACGCCCAAATGAAAGCAGGATGCGTAACAGGAGAGTGCTGTTGCATTAATGGCACCAGCAGAAGTCCCGGATAAAATGGGAAACGGAATACCATGGTTTCTGGGTAAGCTTTGTGCGAGTGCTTTTAGCACGCCAACCTGATAGGCTGCACGCGCGCCGCCACCCAGTAATAGAAGCCCTGTTTTATTTTTATCAGCCATTTAAATGATTAAATTTCAATAAGGTATAGCTTAATTATATACCCAAATCAGGTTTCAGCAGAATTTAATAAACGACGAATAACAAAAGGCAAGATACCGCCATTTTGATAATAATTAAATTCGTTACTTGTATCTATTCTGACCTGCATTTCTATTGTTTTTTGACTGCTTTTGTCCGGTTGAATCACTGCCACCTGAACTGTCTTTTGGTTGGCGTTGACGACAGGAATAGAGAAGTACTCTTCACCGGTTAACTGATGATAATCAGCGCTCTCTCCGGGTTTAAATTGCAGTGGTAAAATGCCCATGCCGATTAAATTTGAACGATGGATACGCTCATAGCTTTCAGCTATGACAGCTTTTATACCTAAAAGTGCAGGTCCTTTCGCCGCCCAGTCCCGGCTTGATCCAGTACCGTATTCTTTTCCTGCAATGACAATGCCCGGCGTTTTTTCTGCCTTATATTTCATTGCTGCATCGTAAATAGATATAATTTTTTTATCCGGAAAATAGCAGGTGTAGCTGCCCTCAGTACCCGGAGCTAACTGATTTTTCAGACGTACATTAGCGAAAGTACCTCTCATCATGACTTCATGATTACCGCGTCTTGAACCGTAAGAATTAAAATCCCGACTGTCTATTCCCAAGCGGGTTAAATATTTGCCTGCCGGACTGTGTTTAGCAATTGCTCCGGCCGGTGAAATATGATCAGTTGTAATGCTATCGCCCACTTTAACCAAACAACGAGCCTGCTCAATCGGTTGGATCTGCTCTGCTATTGCTTTCATACCTGTAAAAAAGGGCGGATGTTTAATATAAGATGACTCGGGCCAGTCATATGTTTTTTGATTTGAAATAGTTAGCTCATTCCAGTTTTGATTACCTTCAAACACATCGGCATATTTCTGACTGAAAATATCCTGGGTTACAAATTGCTGGCTGATATTTTGAATTTCCTGCTCAGTTGGCCATAAATCTTTCAGGAAAACCGGATTGTTACGCTGATCATATGCAATTGGGTCCTGGGTAATGTCTATTTTCATATTGCCGGCGATGGCATAAGCGACAACTAAAGGCGGTGACGCCAGATAATTGGCGGCTGTATCCGGGTGAATTCGTCCTTCAAAGTTACGGTTCCCGGATAATATTGAACAGACGGGGAGTTTTCCAATTCTGATTGCGTCGCTAATTTCACTCGGTAAAGGACCTGAATTGCCAATACAAGTGGTACAGCCGTAACCAACCAGATTAAATCCCAATGCATTTAAATCATCCATAAGACCTGCATTTTCTAGATATTGAGTGACGACCTGTGAACCGGGCGCAAAAGAGGTTTTTACCCAGGGTTTGGAAGTTATACCTAATGCTTTTGCTTTTCTGGCAATCAAGCCGGCAGCAATCAGAACTGAAGGATTTGAAGTATTCGTGCAACTGGTTATTGCCGCTATCACTATGTCACCGGCAGACAGTTCAAAGTTTTGGTTTTTATAATGAACCTTTACACCGGATTCGGTAATCGTATTTTGGCCTGCATCCAGTTCGTCTCCGCCTTCTGCGGCAAAATCTGAATTTTCTGCCGTTTCGATCACACTGATTTTTTGTTCTAACCAGGTGGTAAATTTATCAGCTGCTGTATCGAGCGAAATTCTGTCTTGCGGACGAGTCGGGCCTGCTATAGAAGGCACAACTTGTGCTAAATCTAATTGAAGTGTTTCATGGTAAGTTGCAGTTTGAGCATCATCCTGATGCCAAATGCCTAATGTTTTGGCATAGCTTTCTACCAGGTTTACCTGTTCATCACTGCGACCGGTTAGTTTTAGGTAATTAATCGCTTCCATATCGAGCGGGAATATACCGCAGGTGGCGCCATATTCCGGGGCCATATTGGCAATGGTTGCGCGATCGGCTGTGGATAAATGTTTTAATCCACTACCAAAAAATTCGACAAACTTTCCTACAACACCGTGTTTTCTTAACTGCTCTGTTACGGCCAAAACCAAATCAGTCGCAGTGACGCCCGCCTGCAGCTCACCGGTTAATTCAAAGCCAACTACGTTGGGCACTAGCATACTCACAGGTTGTCCCAACATGGCAGCCTCAGCTTCAATGCCGCCAACGCCCCATCCGAGAATACCTAAGCCATTAATCATAGTTGTATGTGAATCTGTGCCGACCAGAGTATCCGGATAGGCCCACACGCCATTGTCTGTTTGTTTTGTAAAAACACAGCGTGCCAGATACTCCAGATTGACCTGATGAACTATGCCACGACCCGGCGGAACTACTTTAAAGTTATCAAAATTTTGCTGACCCCATTTTAAAAATTGATAGCGCTCCTGATTGCGTTCAACTTCGGTTTGGGTATTTTTTTCCATCGCGTCCGGCTGCGCAAAATAGTCAACCATAATAGAGTGGTCAATAACCAGTTCAACCGGGTTAAACGGATTAATTTTTTGTGCATCTCCATTTAGTTTCTGCATTGCGTTGCGCATGGCTGCCAAATCGACAATTGCAGGTACCCCGGTAAAATCCTGTAGAATCACGCGCGACGGAACAAATGCAATTTCGGTCTCAGACTTATTTTCTGTATCCCAGCGGGCAAGTGTTTCAATGTCTTCAGCTTTTACAAATTCGCTTTTTTCATGGCGTAACAAATTTTCTAATAATATTTTGATGCAATAAGGTAGCCGATTGATATCAAATTTTTTGTTGAGTTTTTCAAAACTAATGCACTGGTAATTTTGATTGCCTACTTTAAGTGATTTGACTGTTTGCCATTGGTTTTGCATTTTGTTTCCCTCGTGGCTGGCTGATTATAAAAATCTCAATTACCCTTTAGTTCATCACCCTGCATATATTTTTTGTCTGGGTCGGTAAACGGATCTGCATACTATTAACCTTAGGATGCTAAGCATGACTTTCAACCCTGATAATTAAATTTATGAATAATAATTGCTCAGGCTGGAAGCAAACTTGTCCAAGCGTAAACTTAATAATGGGAGGAAAAATGCCAAATCAAACTAAATTCAGAGAAATTAAGGATAGTTTTGGTTCTTTATCTATTCCGCAAGACGCTTTGTATGGCGCTCAAACTCAGCGAGCTGTCGACAACTTTAATTTCTCTTACCGACCAATGCCGAGCGCATTTATTAAAATGTTAGCCCGTATTAAACAATGTGCGGCCAAAGCTAATGCTGAGCTAAATTGCATTGAGCCAGTACAGGCTGAGTATATTGAAAAAGCAGCCGCTCAAATTATGCACCATGATTTTATCAGTCAGTTTCCGGTGAATGTATTTCAGACGGGTTCGGGCACCAGTACGAATATGAATATGAATGAGGTGCTGGCAAGCCTGGCCGAAACCTTAGCGGTTGAAGAAGGCCAGCAAGTTCAACTGCATCCTAATGATCAGGTTAACTTTGCCCAAAGTAGTAATGATGTGATTCCCGCCTGTATTCAGCTCTCTGCATTGTATGCCATTATTCACGATCTGATACCGGCAATGGATAAACTGATTTGTCGTCTGTCTAAAATTTCATCTGAATATCAATCGGTTATTAAAACAGGCCGGACTCATTTAATGGATGCTATGCCTTTATCTTTGGGAGATGAATTTAAAACCTGGCAGTTTCAAATCGAAGAAACAAAAAGTCGCTTATTGGAAAGCTTGCCCCGATTGTCTGAATTATCATTGGGCGGCACGGCAATTGGTACAGGCGTTAATGCACCGAGGGAATTTTCTGAACTGGTTTGTCAGAATCTCAGTGCAGAATTGGGTGTAAAAGTTCAGCCTGCTGATAATCTGGCAGCTAGGATCAGTAGTCAGGATGTTAACCTTGAGGTTCATAGTCAGCTTAAATTATTAGCAACCGTATATATTAAACTGGCCAATGATTTACGTTGGATGAATTCAGGTCCGAATGCCGGCCTAAATGAGTTACAGGTAAAGGCCCTGCAGCCGGGGTCCAGCATTATGCCGGGTAAAATAAATCCGGTTATACCGGAAGCGATTATAATGATGGCCACCGAAGTGCTCGGCAATGATACCTGTATCACGCTGGCGAATCAGAGTGGGAATTTTCAGTTGAATGTGATGTTACCTTTGGTTGCGGATAAATTACTCAATTCAATTCAAAATTTAACCGATGCGAGCAAGGCTTTTGCTGAAAAAGCGCTGTCAGAACTAACCATAAATAAAGATAAATTAGCGCAGCAGGCCGCTGCCAATCCAATATTGGTAACTGTATTAAATCCGCTTATTGGCTATGAAAAAGCGGCTGAAATAGCCAAAGCCGCTTACCGAGACAATCGCAGTATTCTAGAGGTCGCACTTGAATATACAGATTTAGACAGAGCAGAGCTGGAGACATTATTAGCACCGGATAAGCTGGCTAAACCAAATCCTTAAATGTTATTGATCACAAATTCCCGGCAATAAACTCAAGCGCGCGTTTTTCGAGCCAGTACTCGCCTTTAAATAAGCGATTACCGCTGATAAAACCAACATGCCCCCCTTTTTGACTTAACTCAAAAGTGACTGCATCGGACAGCTCATCATTTGACGGAATGCTTTTGGGGGACAGAAAAGGGTCGTCCTGAGCATGGATAATCAGCATGGGTTTGGCAATTGATTTTAAAAATTGCTTACCGCTGGACTGGTTATAATAATCTTGCGCACTTTTAAAGCCATGCAGTGGGGCTGTCACTAATTCATCAAACTGCCAGAGATTTTTTATATTTTTAAAGGCTTCAGGCGTAATTTTCACATAAGGGTTTAAATTAATTCTCTGTAGTTTGCGGGATAGATTGTCCAGCAACATATCCAGTAGATACTTTTGATAAATTTTACTGGTCCCGGTTTGAATATACTTACAGCTTTCGGCTAAGTCGAGCGGCGGACAAATTGCTACACAGGCTTTAAACGGGTTATTATGATGTTGTTCACCGGCAAATTTGCTCAATACATTTGCACCAAGCGAAAATCCTATCGCGGCAAGAGGCGCCTGCTTAAAGTGGTGCTGAAGCCACTGGCAAACAAAATCCAGATCTCCGGTTTCGCCAGAATGATACGATCTCGGCAAACGATTTGCTTTTCCTCCGCAGGAACGAAAGTGAACTAAGAGCCCACACCAGCCCTGTTGTCGAATGGCATTCATCATGCCTTTCGAATAAGTGCTGTTCACTGAACCTTCAAGTCCGTGTAATACAACAACAATAGTTTGTCTGGTATCGCTATCGGGTCGTTTTGTCCAGTTAAGCTCAAGAAAGTCGCCATCATCGAGCTCAATCTGCTCTGTTTCGACAGGGCAGGCTAAATGATGCCTTTCAATTTTTTGCCATACTGTTTGCAGATGTTTATTTCTAAGCCACCAGGCGGGTTTGAACTGACTTTCAATAATCATTTTTTATTATTTTTGGATTTTTGTTTTTCAATTAAGATATCACCTTTAGAGCGCAATACTTTTTTGTCTCTCAGGTGAGCAAAAGGGTCCGGTTTATGACTGGTATCTTTACCGGACGGCGTTTGTGACTTATTTTGGGTTTGTACTGACGATGGCTTAGCTTTTTTACCCAATGAGAGTTTAAGATAAAACAGGTAGCCAAAGATAAAGCTTAAAATGAGCACCCATTTAATCAGCAGTACATGGCCCAAATAATGAGTTTGATTTGTTTGACTCAGATACTCATTGATGTCCTGCGCAATAAACTGGAATAAAATGATAGCAAGTATCAGGGCGATGGCTAATAATATCTGGCGGCCGAATTTGAGCCAGATAGTTGCCAGAATACTGAGTCTTAACAGAGGCTTAAACACAGATTCATCCTTAAACCATACATCTTAAATCCACCAGCCTAAACCAAGTAAAGCGGCAACTGCAAATAACCCTTTTTCTTTGATTCGACTGCGGATTTTATCTTCTTCTTCTTTAACTATAATTTCCAGATCATCCGGGTCAAGGTCTTCAGCTTTACGCCCGGCTAAAATAATCCGAGAGTTTGCTGCCTGAATGGCAGATTCACGGATCTTTTTATCCAAATTAGCTGAAATATGTTTAATCGGATTATTCAGTTTCATTTCTTGCCACCGGAAATTCGAATTTGCATAGCTTATTCCTGAATAAAAGCTAACCAGGCTTTAATGACTTTTTCAAAGTCGTCGATACCACAACCATTATTTAATAATTCAGGGTCTAGTTCTGCTTCAGCCTGTTCGCTATCCGCGTCTTCATCACCATCGGCGATATCTTCTAAAGAAGCGTCATCCGCTTTTAATACGGGTTTAGCATTTGTTTTGATGACCACTTCGTCCTGATTTAAGTATAACGTATATTCAGCACCAAGAATTTTATGTTCTTCTATCTGCTGTTTTTTGAGTTGAATGATTAAATTTAATAACTCTACAATCTGAGTTTTATCTGTGGCTAACTGATGCGTTAACCAGTGACCAAAATACTCTTGTTCGGTCGAAAACTCTGCTTCAAATAACCCATCAGGTGTGCGATAAAAATCGTATTCCACTTCTCTGTACCTAAATTCTGAACCAATTGACAAATTTAACACATAGGGGCTAAAAGACTAAGGGGTTTTTACCTGAAGATGTATATATTATGAAGGATTTGCTGTTAGGAATAGATAATTAAATATGATAGAAGGTTAAATTTAAAGCAAAAAAAAACAGCACAAATCAAACAGACATTTGTGCTGCGGTGTGGGTAGTGCTTTGAGTGTTTAAACCGGATCGCTGGTGAATTCGAAGATTTATTTTTTATCTTCAGCGTGCGCTATATTGGTTAAAAATAACCAGACATAATAACCGCATAAAGCCAGCACTGTCGTTAAGCCTAGTAAAGAACCCCAAACGACTGGATCGGCTAATAACATTTGTAAGCTGCTCATATTTCACCTCATTGGATATTTGCTTTTGATGGTTTAACAATAGCTCAAACGGTGAAAAAAAAATTGAGCCAGATCAATAAGCAAAATGCATTTTAGGTGAGCTGAAGGCTAACTTGATTTAGATCAAGTTAGCCGGGCAGGAGTTAGAAATATCGGCTCTGTTACTTTACAGTATCGCTTGTTTTACCTGATGAAAATTGTCGCAAATTGCGTGAGCCTGAGCCTTAATTTCTGCTTCAATTGGTAATAAATCCGGAATCACTATGGTTTGGCATCCTGCTCTAATAGCGGCTAATGCGCCTGGGTTAGAATCTTCAAAAACCAGTGTATCTTGTGGCAGAATGCCAAGGGCCGCACAGGCTTTTAAATAACATTCAGGGGCAGGCTTGGGGTCGTTTACATCGTCGCCTGAAATAACCACATCAAAATCTTTAAGATAAGGCAGATTTTCAAAATTTTCGCAAACAGACGCCTGTCTGGCGGATGTTACTAAACCCAGTTTTATCTCTGATTGCTTGAGTTGCTCAAAGATGGCTTCAAAGCCTGGTTTGATCGGCATATTTTTCGCTTTTTCAGTGCTTAAATAAGATCTGAAAAAATCGATAAAAGGCTGCATGTCAAAAGATTCACCAAATAGCTTTTGTGCTCGCTGATAACATTCTACCGAACGTACGCCGACAAAGTCATTATACATTTCTTTGGTAAAGTATTGATTGAAGTGTTGGGCGCTTGTCACCCAAGCCTGACTGTAAAGACTTTCGCTATCGAAAATAGTGCCATCCATGTCAAACAGAACGGCCTTAAATTGATTGAGAGGGGGCATAAAAAAAGGTATTAGCTCCTTTGCTTATTAAGTGTAGGAATAAAAATTAAATTACTGCTGACTATTATACTCATCCAAAAATGCTTGTATGCCGCTTTGCTCAAATTTTTCAACAGACCAGGGTTGATTATTACAAATTGAATAGAATTCAGGTTTTAAAACATAACAATCCGCTTCAATCTCCTGACCTGTAATCAGTTTACAGAGGTGAGTTTGTCTCTGATAATAATCGCCTTCAAATCTATCTAATTGGCCCAGATCTGCTTGATTCAGATTAAAATATATGAGTCCAGAGGTGATAGCCTGCGACTTTGGTTTAATGCCTGGGTAGCTTTGTGACTTCACCCCATAGCGGGCAAACCCGGATAAACTGGCTGCCTGGCTTTGATATTGTCCAGTAACAATTTTTTGCCAGACCTCTGAATACATGAGTGAGCCATAAGTAAACAGGTTAATCATAGTCGCGAGATCCTAAAAATTTAGTCACGTACGACTTTATGTTTTTGACCTTCTTCGTTAATTGCAACATAAGTAAATTCGCCCTGACATACTTGGAAACTTTCTTTTGATGGCAGATTCTGACGTAATACAGGTTCAACCCATACTTCCAGCTCAATTTTCAAAGACGTATTACCAATATGCAGTACTTTTCCGTAGCAACTGAAAATATCACCAACATGAACGGCTTTTATAAATCGAATATTATCAACAGCAACTGTCACTGTGCGGCTTTTCGCTACGGCTTTGGCCATCATTCCGCCTGCAATATCCATTTGCGACATGATCCAACCACCAAAAATATCACCATTGGCGTTGGTATCTGCAGGCATAGCCTGTGTTCTTAAGATTAATTCGCCGTCTGTTTGAATATCGCCCATTAAGTTTTCCTCGGTTTAGCATTATATCAGGTCACATTTAACCTGATTTAGATAAGCTTATTAAAATAATAAACGCTGATAGTGACTATTTTTAGGTTATTTTAGAGTTGTGAGTTTAATGCACTCACTTTTCTAACTTGGTAAACTATGCGTTTGTAATATTCTGTTTCGATTCTCAGGAGTTAGTTTGAAATCCTTATTGATAAAGTTAGTGCGTGAAGGCTTAGGCCGTTTAATTGTATTTGTCAGCTATCTGACCCGACCCAAAGCGATAAAGCGCTCAGTGCAAGAACAGCAAGAAATTGAGCAAGCTGCAAAAAGCTTAGCTTTATATCAATTTTACGCCTGTCCGTTTTGTACCAAAACCCGCCGTGTCATACACCAGCTTAATTTGCCCATTGAATACAGAGATGCAAAATCTCAGCCATTTCGTCAGCAATTAGAGCAAGGAGGTGGGCGCGTTAAAGTACCTTGTTTGCGAATAGAGGAAAATAATGAAGTTAAATGGATGTATGAATCCGGTGATATTATTGAATATTTGAATAAAAGATTTGCCTGATGGATGCAGACATTCCAATTAAATTAAGGGTAATAAGTCAGTCTGTTTTATCCAGCAAAGCCTTGATGCACTATTTTGGACAGTTAGAAGCCTGGTTGAATTTCAGAGGCATGTCCGCACTTTGGTATCAGGATGAAGCGAATATCATGCATCATGATATTCAAATTATGGACAGTGCCGATTTTGAGGCCGATCTTAAGGCGGCCGCTTCAAGGGTTGAGCTTATGAAAATTAAACAAAAAGGTGAGACGAATACTCAAATTTATCAGGCCGCTTATACAAAAGCGGCCAATCAGGTGAGCATGTCGATTCTGGTTGAACCGCAATTGTTGAGATTCAGCCTAAATCAGGCATTTAATCAAAACAAATTTAATGCTGTGGTATTTGAGTTTGTCAAAAGAACGCGCTGAACGAAACTTAGCAATATAAATTTTCAAACCAACTCATTAAGATAATTTCTGCTGATTTGGAGTCGATTTTGTCTTTGCTTAAATTTTTGTATCCGCCCACTTCGAATAGGTAGGCTTTGGCATCGACGGTTGTCAGCCTCTCATCCCAGGTTTCTACCGGATAACCAAAACGACCCTTTAGTCGGTTGGCGAACTTTTTGGCTCTTTGGGTTATTTCCTGTTCTGTTCCGTCCATATTAAGCGGTAAACCAACGACTAAGAGATCCGGTTTCCATTCGTTAAGTTGTTTTTCTATGAGCGTCCAGTTAGGAATGCCGTCAGTCGCTTTTAAGGCTGACAATGAGCGGGTTGAGTAGGAAATTTCCTGACCAATAGCGACGCCTATGCTTTTAATTCCATAGTCAAAGGCCATAACGGTTCGCTGTCCAATTGGCGTTTTTGTTTGCATTGAATCTGTATCTCGGTAAATGTAATTAATTGTTAGGTATCATTATGCATGGCCGATGTCATCGCTCATTTGCCAGGGTGAAAAGCCAAGTTTTTCGGTAGCTTTTTGCCATCTGTCACGAATCGGCGTATCAAAAATTAACTCTTTTTCAGCCGCTATTGTAATCCAACTATTCTCTAAAAGCTCCTGTTCGAGCTGGCCGGCCTGCCAACCGGCATAACCTAAACAAATCAAATACTGGTCGGGTTCATCTTCAGTTCCGATTGATTCAAGAATATCTTTAGATGTGGTCACCATAAAATCAGTTGAAAGCAGCAGTGAACTTTTCCAGATATCCTGGGGCGTATGCAGAATAAAGCCACGTTCAGCACTGACTGGGCCGCCAGCATAAACCGGAGTGGCCGGATCTATTTCTTTTTCCAGCATATCGCTGTTTACTTGAGTTAACAGCTCATGAATCGTCATATCTGTCGGCTGATTAATGATAATGCCCATCGCACCCTTATCATTATGTTCACAGATATAAGTAACCGTGCGCGAGAAATAGGGATCTTGCATTGATGGCATCGCAATTAATAAATGATTCTGTAAACTTTGCATTGTATTCCTAATTATCAGTTTTTAAGTTTAGGCTCGGTTATATTATTTGACTCATTAATCGTTTAAAGGTTTGACCTGCTTTAAGTTATTTAAGCTGACAGTTTTACTTATTTCAAAAAAAGACCGCATATAAGCCTTATTTTTTTCACGTATTTTGATTGCTGCATATAATTTACTTTGCAGCCCGTTTGGCCCCAGCGCAATTGTTTTAACTAGACCCTGTTGTTCATATTCGTTGACGGCCCAGGATGGCAGAGCAGCGACCCCTAAATCGGCAGTGACCATTTGCAGTATCATTAATGTCTGGTCAACGCTTTTAATTTTGGCTGGCTGACAATTTGCCGGATGTAATAAATATTTAAATATATCCAGTCGGGCAGGTTCAACCGGATAGGTTAATAAGGTTTGCCCGGTTAAATCTTCTGCAGTGATAAATTTCTTTTGAGCCAGAGAATGAGAAGGGGAGGTGACCAGCACCATCTCGAAGCTGAATAATGGCTCAAAATAAAACGCATCTGATTCAAATTTGTCGGCTGTGATCACTAAGTCCAGATCGCCTTGAGTTAACCCAGGCATGGCATCAAAGGTGTATTCATTGTCAAATGATAATTCAACCATAGGCCAGCTTGTGTGAAACTGACTAATGGCTGGCATCAGCCACTGAAAACAGCTATGGCACTCAATTGCGAGTCTGAGTTGGCCTTTATCCTGATGTTTTATATCCTGAATTCTGGCTTCTGTTTCCTGAATTTTTGGTAATACATCATTGGCCAGCTTTAATAATAATTCGCCCTCAACTGTAAATTTAATGGGAGTGGTTTTACGCAAATAAACAGGATTACCAACCCGGCTTTCTAATTCTTTTAACTGATGAGACAAGGCGGATGCTGTGGTATGCAACCAGTCTGCTGATTTAGCTAAACTACCGGTTTGCGAAAGTGCACGTATTGTTTTGAGGTGTTTAATTTCTAACATGAATAATATTCACTTTTAAATTTACAAAGTTGAGCTATATTCATTCTACGCCAGCATTTATATGTGTCAACTTAGAGAAAAAAGCGTTCCCTTTTATTTGTGAAAAAAAGAGAGGTTGAACCAAAATGGTTAATCTATGGTTTTTATGGTGCATTTATTTGCACTGTTTTTGTGAGAAAATCCGTAAGCTTTATTTTGACCTAAATTCAGTTGAAGAAGAACGACCATTTCGCAGAGTAAACAGGGCATATTGTCATATATTCACTTGTTGGCTTTTTTCTTGCTTTATATTTAAGTAGATTAATTATTTTTGCGATACCATGGTAAATATTTGTAGTAAAACGTTGAGTAGTAAATCGCTTTTAGGGATTAAATTTTTATGAGCCAGGCTATATTGATATCGGTTATATCGGGATTAATATTTCTTGGCATAGCTGTGACTTTTATTCGGCATCAGTCACTCAAAACAAAAAAGGAAATTAGTGACGGGTTAACCGCTATAGTGGAAGTTAGGGATTTAGTTGTACAGGTCCAGCGCCACAGAGGCTGGTCAGCAGCATTGGCCAATGGTGATGTTCAGGTAAATCGTAAGATTATTGAGCTCAAACAGAAAATCAAAAATTTAAACAGTGAGCTAGAAAAACGCTACACCTTATATTCTTACGACAGGTGGCAGGCTTATATCGAGCACTGGCAGCGCCTATCTTTTAACTCATTCTCTTTGTCTGCTAATGATAATTTCAAACAACACACTCAGCTGGTGGGCTGTATGTTGTATCTATTAGAAGACATTGCGCATCATTATGGGTTAACCGAAGAACTGGCTGAAAAATCTCATACCGATAAAATGATGTGGCGCGATTTATTGCATTTATCCGAATTTGTCGGCCAGGCTAGAGCTTTGGGCACAGGGATGACCACGTTACATACGGCTAACCGGATTGAACGTAATAAGCTTATTTATTTACGCCATCAAATTACTGAACTGGCGGAAGAAGTTTATCAGCGACTGGCTGAAAGAGGCTTGAACGAAGAGCAGTCTGCTGTGGTTGCCAATGCCAGTAAACATACTCGCTACTTGTGCTCTGCCATGGAGCATGAACTCATTGAAGCCAGTGAAATTATGATGGACAGGGATACTTACTTTAAGTTGGCGACTGAAACCATAAAAGCTATTAATGATATTTTTGACAATGAGTTAAAGCGGATAAGAAGTCACTTTATTGATTAGTAGTTGATTGATAGTCAGCCGATAGTTAAGTCAGGACGCCCTAAAAAGGAGGCTGCTGAAATGTTTCAGCAGCACAGATAAAGGATTATTTCTCGTTTGGAATAATCTTAATTTCAACACGGCGGTTCATCGCTCGGTTTTGGGTGCTGTTATTTGCAACCAGAGGTCGGGTTTCGCCGTATCCCTGTGTTGCCAGTCGGTTTGGATGAACCTGACGATTCAATAAACCATCACGAACACTGATAGCTCTCATTTCCGATAAATTCTGGTTCATTTCAAAGCTGCCTACATCATCTGTATGGCCTTCTATATATAAAATCGTTTTATCATAATGCGTTAAAACAGATGCCAGGTCGTCCAGAATAGGATAAAAATCAGATGTGATGCTGGATTGACCCGTTGCAAAGGTAATATTTGAAGGCATCACCAAACGTAAAGTATCGCCTTCACGAATGACCTGAATGCCGGTATCGCTTAATTCCTGGCGCAATTCCTCTTCTTGTTTATCCATATAACTGCCGATAGCACCGCCAATAATAGCGCCTATACCTGCACCCAGAATTGTTCTTTTGTTTGAATGGTTGGCAGTTGATTTGCCCAGAATAGCGCCGGCAGCGGCACCGATTGCAACGCCTTTTTCAGTATTGGTTGCCGCACAGCTGGCCAGTAATGCCGTTGTTGTTAATGCGATACAAACTTTTGTGAGTGGTTTCGAATTCATAAAAACTCCGTTATGCTTGATACAAAACACATGTGAAACCTTTATCTATCCTTGCTGAGATACTGCAAAATAAAAAGTAAAGGCTAAATTTGGGTTCATTATAACGAGTTAAAATGAACATTGACTGAATCCTTTAGATTTTTTTGCACTAAGTCGCAAATTAATCAGATTTGTAAAGCTATACAGGAACTTAAAAGCGATATGCAAACTTTACCTATTCATGAATATTTTCCCCATGCCAGTCGTCTGATTTATGGCTGTATGGCACTGGGTGGTAACTGGCAGGCAGATGCTCTGTCAAAGGCACATGTTGAAGAGGCAAAACAAATGCTAGACGTTTGTTTGGACAATGGCATCAATATGTTTGATCATGCTGATATCTATGGTCACGGACTTGCTGAAGCTGCATTTGGTGAAGCGTTAAAGTCTCAGTCACACCTGCGTGAAAAAATTATTATCCAGTCAAAGTGCGGAATTCGATTTGCCGATGGAAAACAGCAGGCGGTAACCCGTTATGATTTTTCCAAAGAGTGGATTATCCAGAGTGTCGAAAATTCTTTGACCAGGCTCAATACTGATTATCTGGATATTCTGTTTTTACATCGACCCGATCCTTTGATGCAGCCGGATGAAGTCGCGTCTGCTTTTGAACAACTCAAACGTTCAGGTAAAGTCCGAAATTTTGCTGTATCCAATATGAATGCCCATCAAATCCAATTGATTCAAAGTGAAGCTTCTGTCCCTGTTATTGCAAATCAAATAGAAATGAGTTTGGCGCAGCTGAACTGGTTAAATGAAGGTATCAGTGCCAATCAGAATACAATGGCTTCGGTAGGGTTTAATGCAGGCACGATTGAACATAGTCGTTTAAATAATATTCAAATGCAAAGCTGGGGCAGTCTGGCGCAAGGTTTGTTTAGTGGTCGTGAAAAACTCGATGAATCCAATGAGCGTATTCGCCAAACCAGCGCTCTGGTACGCAGTTTGGCAGCAGACTATCAAACCAGCGCAGAAGCGATTTTATTGGCTTTTTTATGGCGTCATCCGATGAAGATGCAAACCGTGGTTGGCAGTTCGAACACATCGAGAATTGCTGCCTGCTCTCTAGTAGAAGCGGTATCACTCAGCGCTGAACATTGGTACCAGTTATATGTGTCTGCCCGCGGCGAAGCATTACCATAGGGCGAGGTTAAATCAAAAATGGCAAAAAAATTTGATGTGATTGTGTTTGATTTAGGCGGCGTATTACTGGATATTTCAGGTGTTCAGGATATTCTCAATTGGCGTGGTAATTGTGAATCTTTGCCCGAATTCTGGCTAAATTGGATTAACTCACGTTCAGTGCGGGCATTTGAATCTGGCGTCATGACAGATGATGACTTTATCGCCAATATAGTCTCAGAGTTCGAGTTACCTATATCACCCGAAACCTTTAAACAGTCTTATTGCGGTTGGATTAAAGGTATATTTGATGGCATCCCCGAAATATTAACTCAGTTAAAAAGTGAATATCGGCTGGCTTGCCTGACCAATACCAATACACTGCACTGGCCTGAAGTTGAAGCAAGCGGTATTTTAACTTATCTCGATTTGCCTTTTGTTTCATTTAAAATGGGTGAAGTTAAACCTGAGGCGGCTATATATCAAAAAATGTTAGCCATTCTCAATGTACCGGCGGAACGAGTTCTATTTATTGATGATAACCAGATTAATGTAGATGCTGCATTATCATGTGGGATTCAGGCATACCGGGTCGTGGGGGTTGATCAGGTTAAAAATTGTTTGCAGGAGCAGGGGATTATCTAAGCACCCGTGTTTAGATACAAAAAAGGCAAACCAAGTGGTTTGCCTTTTATTCATATCGTCTGCTAGTTACAGATTAAAGTGCTACGATATTTTCAGCTTGAGGACCTTTTTGACCTTGTGATACAACGAATTGAACTCGTTGACCTTCAGCTAAAGTTTTGAAACCTTCGCTTACGATTGCGCTGAAATGAGCAAAAACATCTGGGCCTGATTCTTGTTCGATGAAACCAAAACCTTTAGCTTCGTTAAACCATTTTACTGTACCAGTAGTTGTATTAGACATAATAATATCCTGTAATTTAAATTTAATATTGCCTTTAAGTGGCTCGACTTGCCTGAAAAATGAGACTGAATTTAAAAACTGCAGGACGTGTTACGAATGATACAACGAAATGTAGGATGTAAATGTATAGACTTTCTTTCTAGCTGCTGTGTAATTTATAGACATTTTAGGACAATGTCTACAAATACTTTTATTTATTTTTATCAGGTCTGATTATAGGTGTCCGAAATAAATAAAAAATGCCGGTGATACCGGCATTTTTAGTATTTAACGGTGATCAGCTAAGCTGATTACCGTGCTTTTATTTCCCACACGGCAACTGACCCTGAAATTTCGTTACCAATAATTAATAAGGCTTCGCCGGTCGGGCTGTTTTCAGCTAAGACAAATTTCATACCTTCTGGTGCCAGGTCACCTGTGATATCAGCGCCTTCTGTTAAACCTCGGTTGATAAAATAATCAACATAAAAGGTTTCATAAGGATTTGTAATGTCATAAACAAAAATACCACCCATGCGCTCCAAACCAATAAAGGCATAAGTTCTGCTACCCACCTGACCGATAGTTAAAGCCTCTGGTTCAGGCCCTTTTGCATCTGAACGGGTATCTCCTTCGTTTTCATCTTCATCGTTATTGAAGGCGCTACCGTGGAACTCAAATGTCATGGTTTCAAAATCATCGCCTGAATCAAATACAAGTTCACCGTCTTCAGCAAAGATTGAGAACGAACGAGCACCATATGAATAAAAATCTTTATATTGGTTATCCATTTCATTGTAACCTAGCGCTGTGCTCACAATTAAACGGCCTAAACCATCTTTCCCCCCGTTTGCTGTGACCAGAGCTTCTAAATCAGCACTGAAAGGCGCTATATCGTCCAGATCTTTTATTCGGGATTCTTCTAAATAAGAAAAGCAAACTTCTTCGTCATCATCAAAATCATATATACCATTTGGATGCGCTGCCAGACACGCAGCTTTGTTTTCATCTTCAACTGAACCGCCCGAAAATGCCGGGTCTATATATTCACGCGCATCCCCTTCATTCGCCGTTAAAATATAATTTCGGCCATCTAGCTGATAACTGGCAATGGTATCTGGTTGATACATACCATATAAATTTGAGTACGATTGCAGGTTAACCATATCGTCTTTATCAGAGACATCTAACTTGTAGTCATTCCAGCTTTTAAACCCTAAACCAAATATTTTTAGCAAACTATTGTCAGTTAAATCAATGACTGCAATCGCATTGTTTTCCTGAAGCGATACAAAAGCACGGGCATTGTCCTCAGAAATGGCGACATATTCAGGTTCTAAATCCTGTGACACACGGGTCTGCGTATGTGGGTTAGCAAATTTGACGCCCTGAGTTTCAAGCTCAGCTTTCATTGAATTATAAAAATCAAAATTGATTGTGCTGGCGCTATCTTCCGGAATACCTGCATTAATCTCAATCACAGAGACAGTACCGACAGGGTCAATTGAGTAGTCATCGCTAGGCTCACCTTCATTGGCGACAACGGCTTTTAAGCCGTCGTGGCTGAATGTGACCATATCCGGTAAAAAGCCAACTTCAACTGACTTCATAAAGCGGGGGACAGTAGCGGAAATATCATAAAAAGCAATATAACCGGGTTGGCCCGTTTCTTTAGCAGCCATCGCAACGGCGAGCAGGTTATTATTGTCATCGATTGCGATGCTGTTAGCATCACCTTCAACATCTTCTGAAACGGCTATGGTTTGTAAAATGCTGAGATTCGTATTTGTAATAATACCTTCAGCATCTTCAGTTAAAGCATCAGGATTCATATTTTTGCCATCTAAGATTTCGACTGTGGCAGTATCACCTGAGCTATTTACAGCATATATATTTTGACTGGCTTTATGGTAGGCCACAATTTCGGCGGCACCTTCAGGTGACTCTACGTTCAGTACAGAGCGGCCGACCAGATTGATGGAAAGTGACTGCTGCTCAACAGAGTTATTTTCATCTTTATTTGTGTTATCCAAATTACAGGCTGACAATGATGCAATCACAGCTAGGGGTAAAATCGTGTGTTTAAACATAAGATTCTCTTGTTATTCATTTATTGATAATTAGCGCAGCCTGAAAGGTAGGGATTTTGTGTGACAATAAAGTGAAAACTATTTGAAGGTCAGGTGTCACTTTTATGACAAAAGCTATTGCAAGTTAGAGTGAGAGATTAGGCAGATTTAATTTGAAATTTGACGTAGAATACGCGCTCTTAAATTTCCTCCCCATTTTGGGGAAACGTTATTGAGCAGTTGAACAGGTTGATTATGTTAGAAACTTTTTTATCCAATTTAAAACAAAATCCTGCCAGCATAGGATTTAAAGATACAATGCATGTAATTGAAGAAAATTATCAATTTACTGAAACTGAATTTAAAAATGGCGACACTAACAATGCAGCCGGACAAAACTCAGGCTCCTGTAAAGTCTTTGCTTTTGCACAATTACATCAGTTAACCCAGCAGGAAACGCTTGCCCTGTTTGGTGAATTTTATCGCAAAGATGTTTTAGAAAATCCGGATGGTGATGACCACCAGAATATTCGCAATTTTATTCAGCACGGTTGGCAAGGGATTGAGTTCAAGGGCCAGGCTCTTATTGCCAAATAATTTATTATAGTCGCAAGGTGTTTTTTCATGTTGTCATTTTTTGAACGTTTAGTTAAGCCATTTCCGCCCGAGCAACCAGAGCAGCCGCCGGCTACTTTGTTTGCCTTTTGCCGGCATTACACTAAAGGCATTGAAATTCACCTTGTGCTGATGTCTGTGTTTACAGCCTTGCTTGCAATCATTGAAGCCTCCTTAATGGGGTTTCTTGGTAACTTGGTCGATTTACTGGCAAGCTCTACGCCAGAACAGTTTTTTGATGAGCAGTCAGCTAAACTGATTTTTATGACAGTATTAGTGCTTATTATTGCTCCTGTGTGTATCTGGTTACATACGGTCATCGTGCATCAGACGCTGCTTGGCAATTACCCTATGATTATCCGGTGGCAGGCACACAGGTATTTATTAGGTCAGAGCATTAGCTTTTTTCAAAACGATTTTGCCGGACGCATCTCAACCAAAGTTATGCAAACCGCGTTAGCTGTGCGTGAAAGTGTCATGAAACTGATGGATGTATTTATGTACATCACAGTTTATTTTATCAGTATGTTGGTCTTGATTGCTCAGGCCGATATACGACTGTTAATTCCCATTTTAGTTTGGATGACAGTTTACATCGGGCTACAGGTTTATTTTGTACCTAAATTAAAAGAAGCCTCGATGCAGCAGGCGAATGCGCGTTCTGTGATGTCCGGGCGCATAGTTGACAGTTATACTAATATTAATACCGTTAAGTTATTTGCGCATACGGAGCAAGAAGCTAATTATGCCAAAGAAGGCATGACAGACTTTTTAAAAACCGTTTATAAACAAATGCGTATAGGGACAGGCATGATAGCGCTTGTGCAAATCAGTAATTATATGTCTGCTTTTGTGGTTTGCGCTGTATCTATCTGGTTATGGAAAGATAACTTAATTACTGTTGGTGCAATCGCGGTTGCGGTCAGCCTGGCACTCAGATTAAATGGTATGTCGCAATGGATTATGTGGGAAATCAGCGGCCTGTTTGAAAATATAGGCACAGTGGCTGACGGTATGAGTACATTGGCTAAACCTCGTGAAGTACAGGACGTTGATAACGCCAAACCATTGGATGTGACTCAGGGAAAAATTGAATTTAACCAGGTCGACTTCAATTATGGCCAGGAACATCAGGTTTTTAAGCAACTCAATTTAAGTATTAAGCCGGGTGAAAAAGTCGGTATTGTCGGACGCTCAGGTGCTGGCAAATCCAGTCTGGTTAATTTGCTGATGCGGTTTTACGATATAGATTCAGGCTCGATTAAAATCGATGATCAGGATATCTCGAAAGTACAGCAGGAAAGTTTACGCGCTCAAATTGGTATGGTGACACAGGACACCTCTTTATTGCACCGCAGTGTACGAGAAAATATATTGTATGGTAAAAAAGAGGCAACCGAAGCTGAATTACTCAATGCTGCACAAAAAGCAGAAGCGGATACTTTTATTCAAGGATTAAGCGATTTTGAAGGGCGTAAAGGGTACGATGCACAAGTTGGGGAACGCGGCGTTAAACTCTCCGGCGGTCAGAGGCAGCGTATTGCCATAGCGCGAGTTTTGTTAAAAGATGCACCTATCTTAATTCTTGATGAAGCCACTTCTGCACTGGACTCTGAAGTGGAAGCTGCTATCCAGCATAGTTTATATCAGCTAATGGAAGGTAAAACCGTGATTGCCATTGCACATAGATTATCAACCATTGCGGCTATGGATAAACTGATTGTATTGGATAAAGGGGAAATTGTTGAGCAAGGGTCACATCAGGACCTAATCGAGCAGGGCGGTATTTATGCTCAGTTATGGGCGCATCAAACCGGCGGCTTTATTGGTACGGATACGGATGATGAAGCGAATTTAACAGGGGCGGGCTAATGAGTATTAATTCAGATTATAACGCAATCAGATCCTATTTATTGGCCAAACCCGAAGCTGTTGAAGACTTTCCGTTTGGCCCGGACGCCGCCGTTTTTAAAGTTAAAAATAAACTCTTTGCGATTTTAATGCACAGAGAAGGACAAGTTCAGGTTAACCTTAAATGTGATCCGGCTGAGGCGCTCGCGCTACGAGATATTTTTGCATCAGTCAAGCCTGGTTACCATATGAACAAAGCTCATTGGAATACAGTGATTTTAGATGGCAGTATTCCTGAGAATGAATTAATACGTATGATTGATAATTCTTTTTTACTGGTTGTAAAAGGCATGCCAAAAAAGAACAGACGCTCAATCGAGCTTAAATTATAATCTTGTGACTTTGACCACTTCCACTGCAACTTGGTTTGTTTATATGATTCGGGCCAGTGACAATTCCTTATATACGGGTATAACCACAGATCCCATTCGCAGACTTTCCGAACATCAAAATGATAAAAAACGTCAGGCAAAATATTTTAAAGGCCGTCAGGCATTAAACATAGCCTATCTTGAAAGGGCGGAAAATCGCTCAGAAGCCAGCAAAATAGAAGTTAAACTTAAAAAACTTAGCAAAGCCCGAAAAGAGGCTTTAGTCTCAGCTTATCTCAGTCAATTGAAATAACCGTTTTTAACCTTTTCGCTGCTCATGAATTTTGGGTTCTTTATTTTGCAAAATGCGTTTTATATTGGGCAGGTGGCGGAGTAGGATTAAAATGCTCAGCATGATGACAGGTATTACATACTTGGGTTTTAACAAATACACATAAAGTGGTGCGATTATGACAGAGATAATCGATGCCAGTGAAGAGTATTTGAACTTGTAAGCCGCAATCGCCCAAGTGACAATTAATATTGCCCCCAGCTCCAGACCTATTGGTAACATAGCGCCGAATGCAGTTGCTACGGCTTTGCCGCCTTTAAATTTGTGGAATACCGGAAAGATATGGCCTAAACAACAGGCAATGCCGACAAAACCTAATTCAACCGGTGTGAAATTTAAAAAGTATGAGCCCCAAACTGGAATAACGGCTTTAAAGATATCAAAAACCAGCGTCAGTAAAGCGGGCTTCCACCCTGAAACCCGGTACATATTGGTTGCACCCGGATTGCCTGAGCCAGATTGAGTCGGATCGGCTGTTTGAAATATGCGCTGCGCTAACCGGGCCCCTGACATAGAGCCTATCAAATAGCTAACGATGATAACAACAAACAGCATTATTGACATAGAGTGAGTTTTTTCCGTTTAAAAAACAAGGTAAACTGCCTTGTTTGGAGGAGCTTACCTTATTCTAATGGATAATTCATTATTCTTGTGCTCCAAAATGTGACAGTTGACAAGGTAACTGACCATGGATCTCGTATTTATTCATGATCTTGAGCTGACCACCAAAATTGGTGTATTTGCTTGGGAACATCATATTGAACAAAAGTTAATTTTAGATTTGGATTTGGCTTGGCCAAATCAACCCTCTGCGCAAAATGATGACATTAACTTAGCGTTAGACTATAGCGCCGTAGTTGAGCGAATTGAAATTTTTGCCAAGACCAGACAATTTGAATTGCTTGAAACCTTTGCTGAAGAAATTGCCGCTTTACTCATTGAGCAATTTAAAATTGAGTATATTAAACTCAAGATTCGTAAACCGGGCGCGATTAAAAATGCAGTAGTCGGTGTGCAAATAGAGCGGAGAAAAAATTAAATGCCGCAAATTGCAGTCAGCTTGGGCACCAATGTTAAAACAGAATTTCATCTAAAAACGGCCCTTTTTTTATTAAGACCCTTTATTAACAATTTAGTGATTTCACCAGTGTATGAAACTGAACCTGTATCATTTGGTGGAGAAAATTTTTTAAATATTGTATTTGGCGGAGAGGTAAAGTTGAGTCTTGAGCAAACGCTCGACTTATTAAAGTCAATCGAGCAGCAATATCAACGCAATCGACAAAAATACAATAAAACGGAAATAACACTCGACTTGGACCTGCTTTTTTATGATGATCAGGTTTGTCAGCAACCGGTTGTTTTACCGCGTCGCGAAATTTTAAAAAACGCGTTTGTATTAAAGCCTTTATCGGATGTCTTTGCTGACAATAAACACCCGGAAAATGGCCAGACTTATCTTTCACTCTGGCAAGCCTTCAATAACCCTAAACAAAAATTTTGGCAGATAGATTTTAATTGGAATAAATAATGACACTATTGGAAATTATTGTGCTTGCACTCGTGCAAGGCTTTACTGAATTTTTACCTATTTCAAGCTCCGCACATTTAATTTTACCTTCTCAGATTTTAGGCTGGCAGGATCAGGGGCTCGCTTTTGACGTGGCCGTTCATATAGGTTCGCTGGCAGCTGTACTCATTTATTTTAGAAAAGACGTGGTAGAAATTTTAGCCGCCTGGTTTAAAAGTTTAGCCACCAAAGAACAAACTCAAAATAGCCAACTGGCTTGGTGGATAATTCTTGCAACCCTACCGGCATTGTTTTTTGGCCTGATTTTTAAAGACATCATTGAAGCATACGCGCGCTCGAGTCTGGTAATTGCAACCACAACGATTGTATTTGGTTTGTTGCTTTGGTGGGCCGATGTAAAAGCTAAACAAAACCTGGATGTGAATATGCTAGGCTGGAAAAAAGCCTTAATTATTGGTATTGCTCAGGCGGTTGCCATGATCCCGGGGACTTCTCGTTCCGGCATTACGATTACTGCAGGTTTGCTGTTAGGGTTAAATCGTGTCGCCGCAGCCCGTTTTTCATTTTTAATGTCGATACCGATTATCTTGATTGCCGGCAGTTATGAAACCTTAAAATTGGTGACATCTGAAGAAATTGTTGACTGGACTGCTATCGGACTCGGGACTTTCTTATCTTTTATCAGTGCCTACACCTGTATTTATTTATTCCTTTCGCTGATAGAAAAAATGGGCATGTTACCTTTTGTAATATACCGCCTGATCTTAGGTGCGGGTTTGTTTTATTTTGTGCTAGCCTAGCAGGGCTAATTGCTGTGAGTCACAAATAAAAGGTTATAATCATAGTCTATTGCGTATTAATGGCGCATATTCAGATAGTTCGGTTAGTGCTTGGTTGCGTTAGCCGACACAAAGCGGTTTCTTCAATGAATACAGAGCGGATGTCTGCTAATCACCTAAATCCGTTATTCTTGAGTAAATCAGATTAAAGGGTTTAGTAGATCGGGCTTTAGCCCTTTTTGCGCTTGAGATTTATGATACCTAGAGTCTATATTTGAGTCGCGAAGCTTGCTCGCCTGAATATAAATAAAAATTGATCCGGGTAACCTGACTAGCTAACGTTTTTATCTCAATTGGTGGCTTACGCACCACGGCGCTAAACCATTCTACATCACTGAGTTTGAGCTTATCTAGGCGCTAGGCTTGCTCGCGCGAATTATTTCCGGAGTAAACCCGCTGCTAAGATTCATTATTGGTCGCCGTTTACGGCGATAATAAACGATATTTTTCGGCTGACGGTCATTGTACCTGCATTGCTCTAATACCAACTTCCATGCTGGCAAAGCCGGACCTTTTATCTGCAAATATCTAAAATTCGCTCCAAGTCGACACTCAAGTTCCATAAACTTCTGTATCTGAAAATGGCATTAACCAAAGGTCAGTCGGGTTATTTAGAGATTATATTGAGACGAACTTTTATGATTCGATATGATGCTTTATCCGTTCCAAAATGTGTTTTGTCTTTCGGATTGACTAAACTCGCTCGGGTTTAATGGTTTAATCTTCCAGTCTTCGGGTAAACACAGGTTTAGCTGCGGTAGAAAGTTCATCAGAATACTGATAACCAGCCACATCAAATTTTAATAGGTCAGCTTTGTTTTTTACTTGATTTTCAATAATGTAACGCGCCATTAAACCACGGGCTTTTTTGGCGTAAAAGCTGATTATTTTGTATTGACCATTTTTCCAGTCTTTAAATTCCGGGGTTATCAAAGTTGCGTTCAGTGCTTTAGGTTTCACTGACTTAAAATATTCATTCGATGCCAGATTCACCAGACAATCTGAACTTAATTCAGCCAACTGATCATTGAGTGTTTGAGTAATTATTTCACCCCAAAACTGATACAGGTTATCGCCGCGCTCGTTTTTAAGTTTTGTCCCCATTTCAAGCCGGTAGGCCTGCATTAAATCAAGTGGTTTTAGTACACCGTATAAACCGGATAAGATGCGAAGATGCTGTTGAGCGTAGTCAATTTGTGACTGGGTTAAGCTGGCCGCATCTAAGCCCGCATATACATCACCATTAAAAGCAAACACGGCTTGTTTAGCATTATCTAAGGTAAAATCAGGATGCCACTCGGCAAAGCGGGCGGCATTTAATCCAGCAAGCTTATCGCTGATTTTCATCAATGAAGATAAATCTGCCGGCGTTAGCTGTTTGCATACTTTGACAAGCTGTTGACTGTGTTCAAGTAATTCAGGCTGTGTATAAGTTTGAGTAGGGGCCTGAGTCTCGTAATCTAAGTTTTTAGCCGGTGAAATAACAACTAACATGGTTTCCTCATTTAAATTTGGGTAATATCAACAAGCAGTGCCAGTACTTGTCCGGGCTGTAAATATTTACGGCGATTGATTTTATTCCAGTTCTCAATATCGCGAATGCTGACATTAAACTTTTGTGCAATGCGAGCTAAAGAATCACCTTTTCGGACTTTATATTTTACTTTACGTGTGGTTTCGCCCTGCGCAAAACCAGCAGCTTGCTCATCACTTTGCTTAATGATCAGTGTCTGTCCCGGGAAAATCGCCTGATTCGATGACAGGTTATTCCATTTAACCAGATCTTTTACCGAAATATTGTACTTTTTGCTGATTTCCCAAAAGTTATCACCGGACTGAACTGTATATTCAATCTGGCTAGGTGTGGTTTGTGTAACAGTTTGTGGCTCACCCTGAGACGCAATTTGAGCAATTTGATTATCATTTGCACCCTGGCCCGGAATCATCAGATAACTGCCGGCTCGGATATTGTTCCCTTTGATATGATTGGCTTTGCGAATCACATCTATCGTGGTTTTATATTTTTGCGCAATAATACTCAGGCTGTCTCCGCGTTTTATCTGATAACGGGTCCAGGTAACCAACTGCTCTGACGGTAATGCTTTGACTTTATTCGCCAGCACTTCGGCTTTTTCTATTGGTAATAAAAACCTGTGTGGGCCCTCAGGTGAGGTCGCCCAGCGGTTATAACCCGGGTTGAGGGCTTTTAAGTCATCGATTGTCATTCCAACCAGATTCGCCGCCAGCGATAAATCAATTTGCTGTTCCAGTTCTACTACTTCTAAAGTTTGCACATTTGGAATGCGATACAGTGCAAGATCAAACTTATGCGGACGTTTGATTATATCAGCCAAAGCTAATAATTTAGGTACATAAGCGTCAGTTTCACGTGGCAGTTCAAGTGACCAGTAATCAATATTTTCGCCTGCTCTGTAGTTTTTTTGAATCGCTCGTGCAACCCGGCCTTCACCAGAATTGTATGCTGCCAGTGCATGTAGCCAGTTACCGTCAAACTGCTTATTTAATCTTTCCAGGTAATCGAGCGCAGCTTTAGTCGCAGCTACTACATCACGGCGTCCGTCATACCACCAGTTTTGTGCTAAACCAAAATGGGTTGCGGTTGCCGGAACAAATTGCCATAAACCGGATGCATTGACATGTGAATGTGCATGTGGATCAAACGCACTTTCTACAATGGGTAGTAAGGCGAGTTCCATTGGTAAACCGCGCTTTTCAATTTCTTCCACAATATAATAGAGAAAAGGCTCTGCACGTTTGGCAACCCGGTTTAAATATTCAGGATGTTTTGCATACCAGGCTCGCTGGATTTGCAAACGTCGATTTTCCGGAATTGGGAAATGTAGTTGAGCCTGAATTCGGGTCCAGACATCACCATAAATTTGTGTATTTTGCTCTTGCGCTTTATGCGAGGGTTCACTGTTTGTGACATCAAAAAAGCTTGCTAAATTATCTGACTGAACTTCAGCTGCAATAAAACTGTCCTGAACTTCTTTATTTGTCGTGTTTTGAGCTGACTCGGAATCAGTTTGTTGGATGACAGGCAAGTGTTGACACCCCATCATAACTGAACAAGCGATAAACGCCATTGTCTTTTTATACATAGCAAACCTTCACAAATTTTATTCATTTGAATGGTACTGATTCGTGCTCAGTAAAGCAATTAAAAGGCAGCTTTTATCAACTAAAAACTGTCTTTAAGTTGCCTGATTGCGGCAAATGTCTCAGTCTCATTTGTGAGTTTTTGTCCTGTTAGTGATACAGCTTTATTGATAACGCTCGTTTGATTACAGCGTAAAAAAGGATTGATTTGTTTTTCTAACTTTAGGTTGCTCGGCAAACTGATTTGGTTATTGGCTCTTAACGTTTTGATTTTAAGCGCATACGCTTTTAACGCTGAATTATCCGGCTCAATGGATAAAGCAAAGCGGATATTGGCTTGAGTATATTCGTGTGCACAGAAGATTAAAATAGGATCAGGTAGTGAGCAAAGCCTGTTCAAGCTATTTATATATTGCGCAGGTGTTCCCTCAAACATCCTGCCGCACCCGGCTGAAAAAATCGTATCGCCGCAAAATAACCAGTTGTCATTAAAATAGGCAATGTGATCCAGTGTATGTCCCGGAATATGCCATATCTGAAAATCAAGGCCATAATCAGGTAGTGTTAGTTTGTCGCCATCATTTAACCAATAGTCTAGGTTTGGATAAGGGCAATTAGCCGGACCATAGACCTGAATATCAGCATAGGCATTTTTTAGCTCAGTCACCCCTGCGGTGTGATCTCTGTGGTAATGGGTAATTAAGATATGCGTGGGAGTGAGTTGCGGATTATCGGCTAAAAATTTTAAAACCGGTGCAGCTTCGCCAGGATCAACTAAAATGCAATTAGATTGGTTATGAATGACCCAGATATAATTGTCCTGAAAGGCTTTTAATGCAATAACTTGATTCATAACTGTTTTAATTTAATATGGAAGAATACTAAGTTAATTGTAACTGATATTGAGTCCTTGATGAAACCAGCTTTACAAGATGCGTTATTAGACTCGCCAATTTCCTGGCAGGAAATTCCGCAAGGCAAGTTTGTGCAAAAGCAAATTGAGCGTCACTTAAACCCCTGGTGGCCGCAAGTATTTGGTTATCATTTATTAAAAGTAGGTGCGTTAAGCTCAGAACTGAATGTCAGTGCTTGTCCGATTAAACATCAAATTAATTTAGCCAGTGTTGGTCCTCAGCAGGGCGTGATTGCAGATATCCATCATTTGCCGTTCCGGGAAAGTTCAGTCGATGCAGTTCTTTTGGCCCATTCGCTTGATTTTACGCATGACCCGCATCAGATTTTACGCGAAGCACACAGGGTAGTATTAGCCAATGGGTATATTTTTATTACCGGCTTTAATCCACTCAGTTTAACGGGCCTGATGCGTTTTTTCCCGACGCTTAAAAAGTCAGTGATTGCAAAATCCCGCTTTTTTAATCCCAACCGAATTCGTGACTGGTTAAATTTATTAGGCTGTGAAGTAGTGGCCGATCAACGTTTTATCTACAGCTCCCTAGCTAAACAGCCTAGCCCGTATACCAAGCGCTGGGTACCTGCGATTACACACCAGTATTTGTCGCACTTTGGCTCTGTATATATGCTGGTTGCCCGTAAAAGAGAGCTTCCTTTAACCCCAACTAAAGCAAAATGGAAAGTAAAACCTCAATTACAGCCTGTCGGGCAGGGCGTACGTATTCGCAGCGGTGCCCATTCCAAAACTCAGTTTTAAGCCTGATAGCCCTGATCTACTTTAAGCTGACTGCCCGACGCTGCATTTCGCGCTAAATCATCGCAACGCTCATTTTCAGCATGACCTGAATGGCCTTTAACCCAGTGCCATTGCACCTGATGTCGTTGACATTGTTCATCTAGGCGCTTCCAAAGATCAACATTTTTGACCGGTTTTTTGTCCGCGGTTTTCCATCCTTTCTTTTTCCAATTAAATATCCACTGAGTAATCCCGTTTTTTACATACTGGCTGTCAGTTGATAAGTCTACTTTGCACGGGCTGGTCAGAGTTTCCAGACCAACGATAGCTGCCAGCAGCTCCATACGATTGTTGGTCGTTAACTGGAATCCTTCGCTGAGTTCTTTTTCATGTTGGCCATAGCGCAAAATTGCACCATACCCGCCTGCACCAGGGTTGCCTAAACAAGAGCCATCGGTGTAGAGTTCTACTGTTTTCATTATTATTCCAAGTTTGCCGGATTGCTGTGTTAAAATGAGGCTAGTATACCTGAACAAAGCTTAAAACCGGGTATTGATTTTATTGCTATTTTTATGAGATTGAATGAAGTATGTCACGACAAATCGTATTAGATACTGAAACCACAGGTATGAATCAGGGTGGTGGGCCGGTTTATTTGGGCCATCGTATTATTGAAATTGGTTGTGTAGAGATCATAAACCGGAAATTAACCGGCAATCATTTTCATGTATATATTAAACCAGACCGGCCAGTAGACCCGGAAGCAATAGAGGTTCATGGCATTACCGATGAAATGCTGGCAGACAAGCCTGAATTTTCCGAAATCGCTCAAGATTTTATTGATTTTATTAATGGCGCAGAGCTTGTTATTCATAACGCCCCGTTTGACGTTGGCTTTATGGATTATGAATTTGAAAAGTTAGGACTGGATGTAAGAACCGATAAGATCTGTGGCATCACGGATACGCTGGCAATGGCCAGAGAAATTTTTCCGGGTAAGCGTAATAACCTTGATGTTTTATGTGATCGTTACGGCATAGATAATTCACACCGGACACTTCACGGCGCATTGCTGGATTCGGAGATTTTAGCCGACGTTTATTTGTTAATGACAGGTGGCCAAACTGCATTAAACTTAAGTACAGATAACGGTGAGTCTGAAGACCTTGGCCGAATTGTTCGCTTAAATAATGACAGAAAACCGCTAAAGGTTTTGGCAGCAACAGCCGATGAAATAGAAGCACACGGCGCGAGACTGGATTTAATTGAAAACAGCGCAGGGAATTGTATTTGGCGAACTTAACCGGATTTGAAGGCAGGTATGAAACAAATAATTTTAAAATTTCAGCTTATTTTTTTACTTGCCCTGAACAGTTCGTTTTTGTATGCGCAGCAACAAATTATCAATCCTGAACCTATTTTGGACGAAGGCAGTGAAGCTGCCAATATTCAACCTTCGCAAAATACAGCTCAAGTAGGCCCTTTAGACGTAATTAGTCTGATGGGGACACCAGACCATTTAACCGGTATTCAATTGATCGAGAACCGCTTTCGAATAGACCATTATGTTGATGAGATTGTGATGGTGTTTTTTCGGGAGTGGGGGTCGGCGCCGGTTATTTTGATCCGGCCCGATGGCAGTAAATTGTACGCGCCGACCATTGAGCGGGAAGAAGGTCAGTGGTACGACGATTTAACCTATGACATGATCCGGCTCAAACAACCTATGGTGGGACCATGGCAAGTGGTTGGCCGGGTAGATCCAAATAGTAAAATTATGGTGTTGTCTGATGTGCAGTTACAGGCAGACGCATTTCCCCCGTTAATGTTTACCGGTGAAATCATTAAACTAAAGGCTTCTTTATTAAATGCCGGCAAACCCATTCAATATGCCAGTTTTAGTGATGTGGTTTCATTAGACGTGACATTTCTGAGCACCAATAATAATGAGTATGAAAACTTTGCTGCAGATTCGGTTAAGGTGGCTCAGTTTAAAGATGACGGTCAAGGATTCGATATAAAACGCAAAGATAGTATTTTCACCGGGGAATTCAAACTGGATATTCCATCGGGTGAATGGCTACCTAGTCTATTTTTAGACCTTGGGCTGTTTAACCGGGAGCTGATATTAGATCCTGTCGTGTTACAGCCAAGTCCGTTTGATGTGCAAGTTGACTCTGCCCTTGAAGAAAATCAGCTACATAATTTAAAAATTAGCGGAAATTCGGAGCTAATTGAATTTAATAGCTTTGCTTTCAGTGGCGAGGTTTTTTATCCGACCGGTGAATCACAAAGATTTGCATTATCTGAAAGCGAAGAACCGGAAAAGAGTTTTATGCTGTTCAACTATGGCGCCGGGACTTATAAAGTTAAAATATCTGCCTTTGGGAAAAATATTAATGGCAGGGATATGATGATTCATTTACCTGAATTTACTTTTAATATCGCACCCGTGGTGGAAGTTCCTGAACAAATGCCGGCGGATTTGGAAGCTCAACTTGCTGAGCAGGATATGCAAAGCTTACCAGAGGCTCCTCAAGAGCCTGAGATGACTGTAAGCCAGATTGTGGTCATTGCCGTTGTCGGTAACCTGATTGTATTTACACTGGCGTTTGTATTGCTCAGATACGGATTTATGGCAAAAACGCCATTCTGGAAAAAACTTAAATTGCCTAAGCTGAAGGTTAACCTCAAGAAAAAATCAGGAAAAGCTGAGGCGAATGCCGGGAAAAAATCAGAAGTGGATGATTTTTCATCAGAAACTGATGATATAATCGACTTAACCCTGCCAGAAGAAAGTTAATTTAATTTTTTTAAAAAAAGCTGTTGACTCTAACACTGTGAGTCCTTATTATTGCGCCCGCTTCTGACGGAGGGCAACCAAAGCAGAAGTTGAAAAGCTTTTATGCTAAGAAAATGCGGAGTGGTAGTTCAGTTGGTTAGAATACCGGCCTGTCACGCCGGGGGTCGCGGGTTCGAGTCCCGTCCACTCCGCCAACTTAGTCTAAAAGAGTTTTAAAAGGTAAAATACTGCGGAGTGGTAGTTCAGTTGGTTAGAATACCGGCCTGTCACGCCGGGGGTCGCGGGTTCGAGTCCCGTCCACTCCGCCATCTTTTATCTTTATCTTGTTTTTGAATGTTTTGCTATTTAGCAAGCCACTGCGGAGTGGTAGTTCAGTTGGTTAGAATACCGGCCTGTCACGCCGGGGGTCGCGGGTTCGAGTCCCGTCCACTCCGCCATCATTCAAATTACAAAATGTCACCACTGTGGAGTGGTTTTTCAGTTGGTTAGAGTTTCAACCTGTCAGTGCGGTCTTTAACGCCGGGGTTGAGTTTCGTCCACTTGAACTTAAATACCGAAGTTAAAAGTCATACCACTGTGGAGTGGTAGTTCAGTTGGTTAGAGTTTCAACCTGTCAGTGCGGTCTTTAACGCCCGTGGTTGATTTTCGTCCACTTGAACTTAAATACCGAAGTTAAAAGTCATACCACTGCGGAGTGGTAGTTCAGTTGGTTAGGGTTTTAACCTGTAAGTGCGGTCTGTTACGCCCGGGTTTGATTTTCGTCCACTTGAACTTAGATACCGAAATTAAAAGTCATACCACTGCGGAGTGGTAGTTCAGTTGGTTAGAATACCGGCCTGTCACGCCGGGGGTCGCGGGTTCGAGTCCCGTCCACTCCGCCATTTCTTGTAAAATCATCTTCATTTATATTTCTATATATCTAAAATCAATATTCATTTTATTCTTAAGCTTGAATTATTTTGTCACCCTGAAACACTTGTTTTCTTTAGCCTGTTTGAATTTTCACTTTGACATGAAAACGATACCCGTGCACCGAGTGAATTCAGTTGGTTAACGCTTTATTAAAAACTTAGCGGCCTGTCACGCCGGGGGTCGCGGGTTCGAGTCCCGTCCACTCCGCCATTTCTTGTAAAATCATCCTTATCTGTATTTCTAGATCTTCACTATCTTTAAAATTAGTATTCATTTTATTCTTAAGCTTGAATTAAATAGCCATTAATTATTTTGTCACTCTGAAACACTTGTTTTCTTTCACCTGTTTTAATTTTCACTTTGACATGAAAAGGATACCCGTGCACCGAGTGAATTCAGCTGGTTAGCGCTTTATTTAAACCTCAGCGGCCTGTCACGCCGGGGGTAATGAGAAGCCGCGGTGAGCAATTATTTAATTTAAATCAAATAAATAGCAAAATACGATGAGTAAGCTGCGCTGATAAGCTAGTATTATGCATATTGGACTAATTCATGTGTTAGCTTTATGGGATCATTAAATCAGGTCAGGCCAAGCGTTTTTGTAATTGCCGCTCAAATTGCTTCTCATTTAAACCTTGCAACTAAAACGGCTCAGCAACTTTCGCTGACAGCTAAAAATGCGCGCGCTATAACGACCCGAGCCGGTCAGCAGGCATTGGGATTTAATGCTATCGCGACCTTTATTCAGGAACTGGCATCAGAAACTATACGTTTAGCTCAAGAAATCAATAGAAAAGCATTGCAGATTTCTATGCAAGCGACTGAATTAGAGCGAGTTCAGCAGGCCAGATTTAAACTGAATAAAGTTATTTTATTAGCTGAACAGGCCAGATATGTTGACAGTGTTTCTGGTTTTTCAAAGCGCAATGCTCGCCAACTGAAAGTGCTTAATCAGGAATTTTATACACTCCAGATGGAGCTAACCGGCTTGATTGAACAAATTGAAAAACAGGTTCGCTCAGCCACTGTGATTGCCAGTATGTCAAAGATTGAAGCGTCCAAGTCCGGTAGTTTTCAGCAACAACTGGAAGTGATTGGTGGCAATATTCATGCGTCAGCCGATGCAATAAAAAATCAACTCTTACACTCAAAACGTTTGTTAAATCAAATGAGGGGGATAGATGAAAACGACAGTCATTGCTCAGTCAAATAATAGCCAGTGGCTGATGTTTGGACGTGATAACGAGAAGCCTGACAAAATAATTGATACTAATCAGTATATGTTAATTGCAGGTGAGCGGGCTTTATTAATGGATCCGGGTGGCATTGAATTGTTTGCACCTATGCTCGCTGCTGTGCTGCGCCATGCATCTGTTGAACATATAACAGATTTATTTGCATCGCATCAAGACCCGGACATTATCTCTTCACTAGGGCTGTGGGATCAGGCATTGCCAGATGCCAGGCTTCATAGTCCTTGGTTATGGGAAGGTTTTATCAGTCATTTTGGTATGAATAATATTACCTATATTCCTGTACCGGATCAGGGCGGTAGTATTAATCTGTCCGGATATCAGGTTGAAATGATCCCGGCGCATTACCTGCACTCATCCGGTAATTTTCACATTTATGATCCTAATACAAAAGTTTATATGAGCGGAGATGTGGGGGCTGCACTAGAGTCTGTTGATGCGCCTCTTTATGTAGACAATTTTGAGGAACATATACCCAAAATGAAAGGCTTTCACCAACGCTGGATGCCGTCTAATCGAGCTAAAAATGAATGGATTAGCCGGGTCAGAAAGCTTGATATTGAAATATTTGCACCTCAGCATGGGCGCATTTTTACCGGAGAGAATATTACTAAGTTCTTAGACTGGTTTGAAGCGTTAGAGGTTGGTCTAACTAATCGTTAAGTTGGCTAATGGTGACTTAAAAAGCCAAAGTTATTTGGCTTTTTAAGTGAATGAGTCATGAGTTGAGTTTGTTAAGTTGTTTTTAGACTAGGACCTGCTTTAACTAAAGCTGCACCGTGTTCATTGTCGGTATATTGTTTGAAATTCTCAATAAACTGGCCGGCCAGTTCATTCGCTTTATTTTCCCATAAACCTGCTGTCGGATAGGTATTTCTGGGATCTAGTATATTTGAGTCGACTTGAGTTAACTGTCTTGGAATATTTAAGTTAAATACAGGTAAAGTCTGGCACTCAGTTTTATCTATTTCGCCCGATAAAATGGCATCAATTATCGCCCGTGTATTTTTAATTGATATACGTTGTCCAGCTCCATTCCATCCTGTATTCACTAAATACGCATTGGCCCCTGACTTTTGCATTCTGTAAGTCAGGGCGTTAGCGTATCGGGTTGGATGCAAAGTTAAAAAAGCGGCCCCGAAACAGGCTGAAAACGTCGGGATTGGTTCTTTTACGCCTCGCTCTGTACCGGCCAGCTTAGCGGTAAATCCGGATAAAAAGTAATACTCAGTTTGTTCCGGTGTGAGTTTAGCAACAGGTGGCAGCACGCCAAAAGCATCTGCAGTTAAAAATATGATATTTTGAGCATGTCCGGCCCTGGAAATCGGTTTGACAATATTTTCAATATGATAAATAGGGTAGGAGACACGCCCGTTCTGGGTTTTACTGCAATCTTCAAAATCAATTTTTCCATCTGAGTTCACCATCACGTTTTCCAGTAATGCGTCCTTTTTGATAGCGTGATAAATATCAGGCTCGTCTTCTTTATCCAGATTTTGTGTTTTTGCATAACAACCACCCTCAAAGTTGAATACACCGTGATCGTCCCAGCCGTGTTCATCATCGCCAATTAAGGCGCGATGTGGATCGGTCGATAAGGTGGTTTTTCCGGTACCGGATAAGCCAAAGAAGATAGCAACATCGCCTTTTTTACCCTGATTTGCACTGCTATGCATACTCGCAATATTTTTTTGTGGCAATAAATAGTTCATGATAGAAAACATGCCTTTTTTCATTTCGCCGCCATACCAGGTGCCGCCAATCAGTTGTACATGTTCAGTTAAATTAAATGCAATAAAATTTTCTGAATTCAGTCCTTGTTGTTGCCAATCCGGGTTATTGGTTTTAGCTGCATTTAGCACGACAAAGTCAGGTTCAAATGCCTCTAGCGCTTCCGGTTCGGGGCGAATAAACATGTTTTTGACAAAATGAGCTTGCCAGGCAACTTCCATTATAAATCTGACTTTCAATCTGGTATCCGGGTTCGCACCACAAAAAGCATCCACTACATAAAGTTTTTTCTGGCTCAGTTCTTGTCCGACCCGCTTTTTAAGTGAGTTCCAAGTTGATTGGGACATTGGATGGTTGTCATTTTTGGCCTGATCGCTCCACCAAATGGTGTCTTTTGTTGTGTGATCTTTGACAATATATTTGTCTTTTGGTGAGCGCCCAGTAAAAATACCGGTATCAACCGCAACAGCTCCTAAGTCAGTTAAAATACCTTTTTCATAGCCGCTGAGTTCGGGGTTAAGCTCTTCTTGATATAAAATATCATAACTCGGGTTGTAGACTATCTCTTTAACTTGAGTGATCCCGTATTGTTCAAGATTGAGCGTGTTTGAGGTCATAAATATCTCCCTTGCACCGGCATGTAATTGAAGCGGCAAACTTTAAATCGTGACTGAATACTTGCTCATACTATTGGTATAATTGATTAATCCGGGTTTTTAAAGGAAAGGGATAAGAAATTTTGTCTTGTATCAAGACAATAGCGATTATAGCGATGCTCATTAGCAAATGAGTAAAATAGACCACGCCCTCTACTGGAGGCGTTTTATCGTCACATTTTTTTGGTCGAGTAGGCGGAGTAAACTCTGCTCGCCTGTCATATGCATTAAACCGACCGCAATAAAAATTTTGCCTTGTTCTAAATCAGTCATTAGCAAGTCACGCCAGTTTTTATTTCGCTGAATTAATAAAGTTTGCTCAAAATATTCATAGCTGGGGTATCCATTACTCATATGATTAAGTGTCGCTAGCTGGTTTAAATCGCCATCCGTCCAGGCATTGGCAATATAGTTGATTTGAAACTCGGGTTTATCTGCTTGCGCTAAGGTATCTAGCAGCATGGCTTTACCTTGCACTGCCTGTTTATCTAATAATTCTAGTTGGTCGCTAGCCGCTTCTAATCCGGATACCGGAATGGCGTGTGCGTTGGCATATCGGGTTAATAACTCATCGACCGAGTTTTCAAACTGATACCCCTGATTGATAGCTTGCAAATTAATAAACTGAAGCGCGATAAACCAGGGTTTATATTGTTTTAGTAACTTTATATCCAATCCGACCTGGTTTAATTTGGACGAAATGAGGCTGAGTTCTGCTTTGCTGTATATTTGGTTTATATTTTGTTTTGTTTGAAACCTGGTTTGTCGTAACAGACTTTTGCTATTGACCTGATTCAGATCGATTTCTGTTACCAGTTTTCTGGCTTGTTTCAGGTAGGGTTTGATTGATTCCAGTTCGTTGACCATGCTTTGATTTGTTAAATGAATCGTACCAAACAGCCATGAAGTTTTACCCTGATATTCAAGTTGCCAGAGCGCGGGCTTAGCGCAGAGTCCAAAATTGAATGTGATAAACAGGCAAAATATCAGTAGCTGGGTTTTTAAAATCGACATTTTATTTGGCTCTGGAAATAAAGTGGAGCCCGCAAGCAAATTGTCATGCGGGCAGAGGGCATGATTTTTCTATTATTTGTTTAAAATCATGCCGGGTAAAGCAATGGTTTTTTGGATTTTACCTTTAACAGGCGCTGAAAAAGGCTTTGCCGCCAGACTACCCGAACAATTATTATCTTGCACATAGGCAAGTGCTCGTACTTGAGCTGGATCTTTCAGTTCGCCCCAGTCTGCAACTGGCGTATCACTTGAAACATAACAATCAGCTGAAAACCCGTTGACATAATCGGCCTCTCCTCTGGCATTTTCTGTTTGAAAATTAAGTGCCAGCAAGGTTTCATTGCAAGTATTAAATTGCGTTTCTTCACCATTTATATCATAGCTGCCATCGTTTGCATAAAATCCAACGGGTTTACCATAGGTACTTTGGCCTATGGTTGTCACTTCCATATAAGGTAACAACCCATTGATAACAGACTCACTGGCTGATGCGGTCCCATCATTGGTTAAAACAACGACCTCATTTAGATCCAGGCTATTCGCTAATATTCGGCTATAACTGACACCGGACGCTTCATCGATTAAATCGCGTACTGAGTAGCTCTGGTTCCATTGCGCCAGGTTTTGATTATGGGTGATACGTAAAAATGTCTTATCGGCAAGTTTATCCCCTGCCAGATATAAAGATAAGCGCGCAGCAACGGATAAAAAGCCGCCACCATTGTCACGTAAATCCAAAATAAAATGATCAGGTTGCTGCGATTTAAAATAGACAAAGGCTGCATCTATTTCCTGCGCTGAATTTTCAAAAAAGCCGGTGGGGAAAGCTAAATAGGCAATTTTACCTGCGTTTGTGGATTTAACGCTGTAGTGGGCAACGGTATTTATCTGAATATCATCTTTTGCAATAGGCTGACTATATGTACTACTGGTTGTTGGACGTCGCCAGCTAAACTCAACTTCAACACCGATTTCATCCGGGCCCAAAAGCTCATAAAAAGCATCATAATCACCCCGAAGCAGCATGCTAATTACACTGGAAGCTGGTAAATCATTAATTTCGGTAATGATATCGCCACGTTTCATGCCGGCAGCTTCCGCAGGGGAGTTTTTATACACCTGATAAATCAAAAGTTCATCTCCAACCGGTCCGTAGTCTATACCGAAACCAAAAGATTCACCCTCAATTGTTGCGTTCCAGGCATCTGTTGGCACCATAAAACTAAATACGTCTCTGCTGGGCAGAACATCATCTAGCATCCGGTTTGTATCTTGGTACTCAGAAAACGCCTGGCTTGGTGTTTCTAGTTCATCCAGCCAGAGGTATTCATATCCGAGCGTATCGTACCAAAATTCATGTAAATTTTGTTTTGAACAGACCTGACTTGATGGGGGGGGATTAGTGTTGCCATCCGAAGAAGAGGAACCTCCACAGGCAGATAATAAAACTAAGGTTGCGGCGGATAAACCGGCTTTGAAAGTAAAACGCATTATTTATTGTCCCTAATTAAGATATTGATACTGGCCCGTATTGAAGATGGGCAATAATCAATATTAATGCGTTTAATGTTAAATTTTCAAGTGTTTTGTTGACTATATGTTGTTGCTTTTGATTAGAAATGAAAGCTCCCATGAACCCCGAGGATTTTATTTTCAGCAATCATTTGAGCATGCATACCTGCAGACACATGGCGGTTAAAATAATAGTCGCTGGCTAATTTAAATCCGATATCGCTGCTTTGCGATTCTTTTGGCATGCGATAAACCAAAGCACTGTAAAACTTAACCACAGGACTGATTCTAAATTGAGTACCCGTTTCAACCAGTATAGCATCATTTGTGAATTCAACCGGCGAAAGGCTTATCTTATCGTTTGCCTGAACCTGATCGTTTTGATAGCTCAGGCTTGTATTAACCGCAAATTGTGAATTAAGCTGATAGTTATAACCTATTCCTGCATTTTGATTCGGACCAAAGCGGGAGGCTTGCGCAATGACATAAACCGAAGATTTTTTGTGGTCTTCGTGGTAAGGCTGACTCGTTGAACTATTAGTTGGATCAAGCTGAAAATAAGCTAAAGTTGTCAAGACATCCGTTTCAATTGCTTTAACTGCATGGCTGAAATAAAGGCAAACAAATAAAAGCAATACTTTGTATTGTGCCATAGCGTGTGCTCCGCCTGTGTGTTAAGAAAGTTACAGCTTGTGTGTTTTATTTATCAATTAAAGTGTAGTAGAAATAAAATGATTGTGTAATTTTTGAGCGGGTAAAAAATGAAAAAATCTAGTTTGAGTTGCCCGGCTATTTGATATCGCCGGGCTCATTCGGTTTAACTTATTATTGTCAGGTTATAATTTAAAAAAGTATTCTTGATAATGAGCAAGTTCAGCAATCGATTCTTTAATATCATCTAGTGCTAAATGGGTGCCTTTTTTACTAAAGCTGTTCAAAACATCCGGTTTCCAGCGGCGGGCAAGCTCTTTAACTGTGCTGACATCTAAATTACGATAGTGGAAAAAGGCTTCCAGCTCTGGCATATGAACATACATAAAGCGTCTATCCTGAGAGATACTGTTTCCGCACATCGGCGACTTGCCACTCGGAACATATTTGGATAAAAACGCTAAGGTTTGTTCGCTGGCCGTTTTTAGATCAGTCTGGCTATCACGGCATCTTTGAGTTAAACCCGATTTTCCGTGTTGTTTAATACACCATTCGTTCATATTATCCAGCACTTCATCACTTTGATGGATGGCAAAGACGGGCCCTTCAGCAATAACATTCAGCTCACTATCTGTCACTATGGTCGCTATTTCTAATATTTTATCTGTATCTGGTTCTAAACCAGTCATTTCTAAATCAAGCCAAACTAGATTATTTTCACTAAATGACATATATCTTCCTAAAACAACATCCTTTCTGACCTGTGCATGGTGTACAATGATCACAGCAACCAGAAAGTGGTTAAACGCAAATTTTATCTATCGCTAAATTCAGTGTATCTTAGCAGGATAAAAAAGTGCCCGAATGGGTAATCTTAGTCATTATTTATCAAAAGTAACACTGTGGCAAAAAAACAGAAATTAACTAAACAACAACTTAGACGAATGAAGTCTAATCGTAGCAAAAAAATCAAGCAAACTGAACAAACTCAGCTTGATTCCAGTTTGTTAGGTGAAGCCTTAAATGGCAGAGTGATTAGCCGGTTTGGCCAGCATGCTGACATTGAAGACGAAAACGGACAGCTAAGACGATGTGATATTCGTCGAACAATAGAGTCTTTAGTTGCGGGCGATCAGGTGATATGGCGTGAAAACCATGCTGAAGGATCTAATCAGGGTGTGATAGAAGCGGTAAAACCGCGCGATTCTTTGTTAACCCGTCCAGATTTTTATGATGGCGTAAAACCGGTTGCATCTAATATTGAGCAAGTTGTTATCTTATCTTCGATTCGTCCTGAGCTATCGCTACATATTATAGATCGTTATTTGGTCGCGGTTGAAAATATGGGCTCTACACCTGTAATCGCGATAAATAAAGCCGACTTACTGACTGAAGAAGAGCGCCAGACACTCGAAGAAGAGTTGAGCTATTATCAAAAAATTGGCTATCAGGTATATTGGTTAAGTGTTAAAAAGGCTCAGGGTATTGATCAGATTGAAGATATATTAGCTGGAAAAACTTCAATTGTGGTAGGTCAGTCCGGTGTTGGTAAATCTTCTTTGGTTAATCGCTTATTACCTGAATCGGATGTATTAACCAATGAAATATCGGATAATTCAGGTTTAGGTACGCATACAACTACAGTTGCGCGTTTATATCATTTGCCTTGTGGCGGCGATTTAATCGATTCGCCCGGGGTGCGTGAATTTGGTTTGTGGCATTTATCTGAAGCTGACATTTTTGATGGGTTTGTTGAATTTGAACAATACCGTCATTTATGCAAATTCAGAGATTGCAAACATCTGGATGATCCTAAGTGTGGTTTGCGCGAAGCCGTTGAAAAAGGGGAAATTAAAGCTTCACGATTGGACCATTACCACAGAATTATTCAATCTGTGAATGAAAATAAACCCGCTCATAAAATAGATAAATCCAGTATTTAAGGCATTAACAAAGCTAACCTCAGGTTAAGGAATTCTTGTGTCATTAGAAAAATTAAAAATTGCACTGCAATATTGTACACCTCAGCACACACTGTCTCGTATTGTTGGTCAGCTAGCAGCGTCAAAAAACAAGTTCATCAGTCAGACCTTTATCAAAACCTTTGCGCGTTCATTTGATATTAATTTAAGTGAAGCTGAGATTGAGGACTTTAACGAATTTGAGTCTTTCAATGCTTTTTTTACCCGAGCATTAAAGCCAGATGCCAGACCGATAGACGCTCGTGATGATATTTTAGTTAGCCCAGTTGATGGTGAAGTTAGTCAGGCAGCTCAAATTGAGCAGGATTCACTGATTCAGGCCAAAGGCCATAATTATAGTTTGACCACCTTATTAGGGGGCGACAGCGAAAACGCAAAGCCGTTTCAAAACGGTGAATTTACAACCATTTATTTATCCCCGAGCGACTATCACAGGATTCATATGCCGTGTGATGGTAAATTGACCAAAATGATTTATGTGCCGGGTAAATTATTTTCTGTTAATCAGGCGACAACGCGTAATGTGCCTGGCTTATTTGCACGCAATGAAAGGCTGGTGTGCTTTTTTGATACTGAATTTGGCGAAATGGCCATGGTGTTAGTGGGGGCTATGATAGTGGCCAGCATAGAAACTGTCTGGGCGGGTAATATAACACCGCCGGCCGGCAGCCGAAGCTTTACCTGGCATTATACGTCGCAAGATCAGATTGAGCTGAAAAAGGGCGAAGAAATGGGCCGCTTCAAGCTGGGCTCTACGGTTATTTTAGCCATGCCTGAAAATACCGTCCGTTTTGATGAATATTTTAAACCGGAAGCTAAAGTAACATTAGGCGAGTCGATCGCGTCCATTTCTAAATAGTTAATTTATGTCGTCAAAATCTGCACCTTCAGCAGAGCAAAAACTCGCTCTGCTGCAAATCCATATGGGTATTTTATTACTCGGTGGCACCGCACTTTTTTCTAAATTGATACCGCTTTCCGGTGATTCTATTACATTTGCCCGAGCTGTGGTTGCTGCAATCTTTTTAACGATTTTGGTTAAATCGAGCGAAGGATCGGTCAAACTCAATAATTTTAAAGATCTCAGAAACGGTATTATTTTGGGTATTCTGATGGCCGTGCACTGGGTCACTTATTTTCTTGCAATGCAGTACTCCAGTGTTGCCACCGGTATGATTGCACTTTATACCTATCCGGTTATGGTGGTCTTGTTTGAACCCTTGTTGCATAAAAAACTGCCTCAGAAACAAGATATTTTGATGGCCTTTATTGTCTTAATAGGGGTTGCATTATTAGTTCCGGATCTCAGTTTTAAAAGTGATTACAGTATCGGTATTTTGTTAGGCGTTTTGTCTGCAGCATTTTTTGCGGCAAGAAATATAATGAATAACCGGGTGTTTTCACATTATTCGGGGACCAAAAATATGATGGTACAGGCGAGTGTGGTGGCGCTTGTTTTACTACCATTTGAAATTCAGAATTTTAATGCCGATATTGAGCCCTCGACTTGGGGGATGATTGTTTTGTTGGGCATCGTATTTACGGCTTTACCGCATTCACTCATTGTCAGTGGCCTTAGATTTGTGCAGGCAAAAACCATGAGTTTAGTGTCTTGTCTTGCGCCGGTCTATGGCATGATACTGGCCGCATTAATTTTATCTGAATATCCCAACTGGCAAACGATTTTAGGTGGCGCTTTGGTCGTATCTGCGGCAATATACGAAACCATGGTGGTGCACAAACAAAACTGAAGGAGCCGCAATTGAAAGTAATTGCACATCGTGGTGCCAGTGGCGTTGCGCCAGAAAATACGTTAAATGCATTTCGTCTGGCACTTGAATCCGGTGTCCATGGTATCGAGTTGGATGTTCAAATGGTTGATGGCGTGGCGATTGTGATTCACGACAGGTGGATCCAGAAAACCACGAATGGGACGGGTCTGACCAAAGAAATTAGCCTTGAATATTTACGAACGCTTGATGCCGGTGGTGGGCAAAAAGTGCCAACGTTAAAAGAAGTCTTAATCCTTATTAACGGTGGCTGCATTGTGAATATCGAAATGAAAGCACCCGGCTGTGAACTTGCTGTGATGGCTGATATAGATTATGCACTGCAAGAACTGAACTTTAGCTATGATCAGTTATTAGTTTCCTCCTTTAATCACTTTAGTTTGCAAACAATTAAACAGTTGAATCAACACTTGAAGTTAGGCGCACTCACTGCGGCTTTGCCGCTAGGTTATGCTGAATTTGCCAGTCAGTTAAATGCCTGGTCGGTTAATGCCTGTATCGATTTTGTCGACCGTAACTTTGTGGATGATGCTCATGCCAGAGGATTAGAGATCTGGGTTTATACTGTGAATCAGGTGGAAGATATTCAAGCTATGCTGGAGTTAGGCGTGGATGCCATTTTTACGGATTACCCGAGTCGTGCGCTACAGTATTTAAACGAAGCTTCTGCATTGTAAATTGCCCTAAAGCGTAATGATGACCTCAAAAGCATCTTTATTGAGTTGAGGTCAAATAGCATTATTGTGCGATCTGTTCAGCTTGAATTTCGTTTATCAGGTGCAAAATCTCATCAACATCCTGTTGCCGAAAAGCAAATACGCCGTGCAAAGATCCTATTGAGAATACCTTTTGATGTTAAACAAAATTTACAATCAAATTTATACTTGTGTATTGGCCGTTATTGATAACACTTACAGTATCTGTCTGATTTGGTTGTATCCGGGATTTTTGTCTCAGTACTTGTTTAAAAACATCAAAATAAGCATCTTCAATGACGAGTTGGTGTTGAATGTCTTCAAAATCCACATACTCGAGTTTGAGTGAATATTGCTCAATATTCTGATTCTGGTCAGTCAACTCCATACGATATGCATTGACCGGATAAACCGACATTAAATTAAAGTTCTGGTCATATTCGTAGGTACTTAAACTGGCATTTATACTTGTTGTGCTGGTTGTTACACACGCATTTAACAGTAAAGCTAATCCCAATACCAGTAAACTTGAGCGTTTCATTTATGATTCCTTAGGGTCTGTATTTAATAATCTGGCGATTAAATTTCTTAATTGTTTAATCGCCATTTTTTTTCCATTTAGATGAAAGGTTTTGCATAAATCCTGAATATCCCACTGAGATAACAGGGCTCTGCATAATAAACTTCGTTCTTTTTTATCTAGAGTCTTTAATATTAGGCTGGCATGTTGACGGCAAAACTGTGCCAGCAAAGGTTGAGCTGAAAAATAATTTGAATGCTGTAAAGCAAAACCTTCTATCATTGAATTAAGTGGCTGCGCATGATTTTCAGTTTGCTTTACGAGCAGCCACTGCCAGATAATCTCTGTTGGTAAATAGCGATACCGACTGGTCAATAGATAGCTGATTTGTTGTTGGTTTTGTTCAGCTAAGGCAGATACTAATATCTGGCAGCTTTGTGTTAATGGTCGAATCATCAAGCTTGAAAACAATCCCGTATTGGTTTCACTAGTCATGCCACTTCGGACCAGTTCAAAATCATTTTTTTGCCAGAATCTAAGCAATTGAGCACTGGTTGAAAAGCTGGTGGAAAGATAATCCGCGGTCGAACATTTTGCTTCAGTATAAAGCCATTGGAGCAGTTGGCTGCCATACGTGTATTGTTGCCAGTTCGGAGAAACTGCGATCCGCACAATCCTCCACCCGGTTAACCGGGCAAAGTCGGTTTGTCCGGTTTGAGCTGCTATCATTTGCGGAGTTAAATGACCATTGGGCCTGCGTTTTCCATTCATACAAGCCGTTGCCAAATCATCTGGCAGTGCCCCTTCAACGGATATAATGCCGGCTGCAACAATCTGGCCAGACTCATTTTGAGTGACGCATACGTGCATTGACGGACTGTCGAGAATATAACGCAGATCAGAGGGAGTCGTACGATAGTGAGCCTGTACCAGTAAGCCAAATAGCGACGCCAAATATTCCGGTTTTTTAACAAGTTGCTGACGACTTAGCCAAAGGGTTTGAGTTGTCTGGTTTTGCTTAATTTCATCCGGCTCAGCGTCTAATAAATATACCTGATTCAACCAGTGTTCAAGCGGGTCTTGTTTGGCCCAGCGAATCGGGGTATTTAACCTGAAGTGGGTAACCGCCTGTTTGTCCTTTTTTAGCTGAGTGATAAATTTTTGGCTAAAGCCTTTACCTGAACCCTCATAACCATGTTCGGTTGTTGCATAAATAATAAAAGGATAACGCTTTGCTAGCTGTTTTAGAATCTGAGCGGGCAGTGCGGCTGCTTCATCAATGATTAACAGGTCACAATCTGAACCTGTTAAGAGCAAACTGTCCGGTGCGCTAAATATTAACCGCTCTTCGCTTTGCATTGTCTTTTGATACCAGACCTGAGCAGTTTGAATGCAATTTCTGGCAGGGGCAGTTATCAAAATAGCCGTGTTTGAATTCTGATTGATAGTTGCGGCCAATGCGCCCAATACAGCCGACTTGCCTCGTCCCCGATCTGCGGTAATAACAAAGTGACCGGATTTGGCTTGGCTGATCGAGTGAATAATTTGACGTTGCTCGGCTGTTAGTTCGGTTGGCGCCTGCCAGTCAGTCTGTTTGGGTAAGTCAATCGTGTCCGCTGGCCTATTTTGATGCTGAGAATAAATGACAGCAAAGGGGTTTGACTGACTTAAATTCAGTAGTCTTTGATTAAAATAACTATGTATCTCTAGCTGTTTTTCAGCCTCACTTTGCCAAGGTAAAAATCTGTTGATATCGGGATCATCTCTTAATATCGAATCGGATAAGCTGATAATTAATAAGCCACCAGCTTTAATTGTACCCGCCAGTGCGGCAACCACATCCGGGTTGAGGCCGATAAGGCTGTCAATCCAGATATAATCAAATTCCTGACCCAGCCATTGCTGATAATGCTTAATATTTTTTTGTGACGCGGAATTAAATTGCAGACCATGTGTAAACTGAGCTATCTGGATTAACTGCTCCGCTATTGAAAAGCGCCACTGCTCAGTTCCCTGAATCAGAATGGGCATACGCCAGCCCGATTGAGCCAACTGAGCTAATTCGCCACCGGAGAGGATTGTCGTTATATTTTGATGAGACATTTTGAAACAGACTGGCCAGTATTAAAGTCTGTATTGTAGCGTTTAATCCTTCAATTAATCTAGCGCTTAGCAGTGGATTTGTTCCTGTAAAAAACGGACTAATGCTCTCGCATTTTCTCTGATATCAACATGGGTCAGGCTGAACCTGTTATTTATTGTATTTAATTGGCTGCCAATGGCGTTTGTTTGGATTTGCATATAAACATCGAGGTAATCACTGAAACTTTCAAAATAGAAAATGATGGCCAGTTTTTCAGGTAGTCGGGTATTGGATTGATTTCGGTACTTATATTTTTGAATATATGGCAGGTTTTGTTTTTGGGATTGTTTAAGCCAACTGCTTTCTTCAACAAATCCGAGATAAAGCAAACTGTCTATGAAACTTTGTGCCAGCTCTGATTGCTGAATATCCAGCGGGCAGGCGTGCTGATAACGTTCTCCATCCGGGCAATCAACCAGAATGTTGAGTTTGAGTTGAGCATAACTTGATGAAATAGGGCAGTTTTGCGGCAATTGAAACAGATAAAAATCTTGAGTATTCTGACGGGCTGCCAGGCAAATATTTGATGCGAGTGTCTGCTTCGCAATGTTAAATACTTCCGGCTTTTGGTTCGGCATTTTTTCGGTCAGTTCACAGTTTAGACTGCAAATAAGCTGTGTGATTTGCTGTTCACTTTGACGTCCGTGAAACTCTACATTCAGTCCAATTGCCTGACCTGCATGCTGCTTTGGTTGATCAATTTGAATATGAAATAAAGATTTATCAGTGGCGAGTTGCCCAATCCATTTCCTGAATGAAAACATTGCAGTTCCTTGCTTGTGTTTTATTTATACTACCTGAGTCGCTTGCATATAATGCTAGTTCGCTTTATCAGAAATACAAGCGCGCATCCGCAGATTTATTGAGGTCAGATGTCTGTTCGGTTAACTGACAATGAGCCGTTAAGATATCCATTTTTTTGTACTTGTCGGGCCTGCCCAAATTACATTTGAGCAGGTTTAAATTTAAACTAAATACCCAACTCATCCAGTAAATCAGGATCAAAATCTGAATCTGACTTATTCTCAGATTTTGACTTTTTAGCTTGTTCACTGGCGCCACGAATAATTTCATCCGGATCAAACTCTTCCGGTACAAAGTCATGCAATTTAATAAACTCGGTTCTGTCCATTGCCAGTTCTAAATAAAAAATATTGCCATTTTGTGTAGTGAAAGTAACGCGTCTTGCCTGCGGCCTGTCTAAATTGGTATCGATTGAAATAATTAATTGCTTATTAACCGTCAACATTTTTGGCTGGCTCTGAGTAATAGAAGTTTGTAACTCTTTACCAACCAAACTGGTGAAATCGCCTAATATCTGATTTAACAGTTCACCCATAACATTGCCAACGTCATCTGAGGTATGTTGGGTTGAAAGCTCAGATATAGGAATCCCCATATTTGTCATATAGCTTTGGTAAATTTCAATTGCGGCTGCGGCACTGAAATTAATCACGACTAAACCTGAAAATCCACCATCAAATAAAACAAATGAGCCAATATCTGGCTTTAAGCTGGTTTTACTGATTTTTTGTACCAGAGCTGAGTAAGTCACCATGTTGGCATTGGCATTGGCTAATACATCGGTTACTGATTTACATAACATGACTAGAATATCATCTGTGGTCACGACTGTGGTTTTGCTATTACTTTTTACTGCTGGTTTATTCATTTAATTATCTGTCCTGCAATATTAGGCACCTTACGGATGGATTGTACCAATTTTTGCCTTTGTTGGTTGTGTTAGAAGCAAAGCTTCAATTTATTATTATGTATGAGTTACACAGTATTAAGGTAGGCGTTTAAGGGGCTAAAGGCAAGTGGAAAATGATTCAGAATCTGTGATTAAGATTGGCTGCCTCTGCCAGATATTATCTGAGCAGAGGCGGATACTTAGGGATAAACCCGATTTACTGGTTGAGCACTAAATTTGTCAGCCAGACTGACTGATACGGAGCCAGACTAATTTCGCCATGCAAATCAGCAACTTCCTGATCTGCAATTAAGTCGTACCAGTTTTCAGTATCAATCAGGTTAAGTTCGGTCATTTTTACTGTCTGAATTTCATCACTGATATTAAAAATACAGAAGATGCTTTGACTGCGGTTTTGGCTTTGACGCCAGAAACCAAGCAGTTGATCGCCAATTTGCAACGTAAACTGAACCGCATTTGGATGGAAAGCAGGTTGTTTGGCTCGTTTGTGAATTAAACGTTTGATGCGTTCAAATACTTTTGAGTGATGGCTGAACGGATTACTGAGTTCTGCTTCCAGTTGTTCAACCGACCATTGATGGCGGTTGATGCTGCGGTTCTGGCTGGTATTTTCTACTCTTTCATAGTCATTATTGGTGCCAAACAAGCTATGAATATAGATACCTGGGATCCCCTCCAGTGCAAGCATAATGGCATGAGCACAAATAAATCGATCGACCTGATATTTATCCGGCCCTTTGGATGTGCCTTGCAAGGCATCAAATAGGCTGATATTCATCTCATAAGGTTTTTGCATTCCGTTTGCGCTGCGCCATGATATCCGGCCACCGAACTGACTGATAGTATTGACTAAAGTGCCCAGCTCGTCTTCGTTTAACAAACCTTCTGCAGGACGTAACCCGACACCATCGTGAGAAGCAATAAAATTAAAGTATGCGGTCCCCATTTGCGATGGTGGCATTGTCATCATCCAGCGTTTTAAATGACGGCAGTCACCACTGATGAGTGTATTAATGAGCAAAGGAGGCAATGAAAAATTATAAACACAGTGCGCCTCATTACCATTACCAAAGTAACTCAGGTTCTCGTGATTAGGTACATTGGTTTCAGTGATAATAACAGCGTCATTTATTGAATGCTCAATCAGACAGCGCATGAGTCGTATCATTTCATGGGTTTGCGCGAGGTGGATGCAGTTAGTGCCAACTTCTTTCCATAAAAATGCGACTGCATCCAGACGGAAAATTCTGACACCCTGATCCAGATATAAGCGGATTATTTTTACAAACTCGTATAAGACATTGATATTTCGAAAATCAAAGTCGACCTGATCATGGCTGAAAGTACACCAGACATATTGTGTACCTTGAGGTGTGACAACCTCACGCAGCAGTGGGCTGGTTCGAGGGCGAACGACGTCTTGTAAGTCATCATCCGGCGACGCGGTATAAAAATAATCTTTGCCGGGTTCTTTACCTTGTTTAAAATTCTCAAACCACAAACTTCTGCTTGAACAGTGATTAACCACAATATCAGCCATGAGTTTATAGTCTTGGGCCAGCTTATTAACATCGGCCCAGTCACCAAGTGAATCATTCACTTTGGAATAATCCATGACCGCAAACCCATCATCAGAACTGTAAGGGTAAAATGGTAAAATATGAATGCTGTTAATGCAGCCTTTTAAATGTTTATTAAAAAATTCATGCAGTGTATGCAGAGGCTTTTCACCTTCTTTTAATAAACTATTGCCATAAGTGATGGCAATAATATCTTCCTGGTTCCAGTGATTTTGATGATTGGGCGGAGTAGGGGTATTTTCAGTTAAGCGCATTAAATTGAGCAACTGTTGACTGATCTCTTCGGCATTTAAGTTGGGGTAAATAAATTGAATGTGGGTTTTTATTCTGTGGCTTAATTCCGAGTTATTTTGTTCTGTCATGACCAGACTCCGTCAATGTGATAAATGCAGTCAACTAATGAAAATATTTAATACCGGGCCTTTATTATTATTAGACGGCCCGGATAGTGCTAACAACCAGATTTAGCTGAATTCAGCCATATCCTGTTCTACCGCGTCAATCATACGCTCTGCGATATCCGGTACCGCACTGGTTACACGGTTCCAGCTGGGGATAAATGGGGTTTCCATTGGATTCTCAAGGAAATGTAAACCGGCTTTAAGGATATTGTGAGCAAACAACTCAACTGCCATTTCTTCACTATGAATATCAAAGCTCAATCCGTTGATAATGGCATCATTTCGATAAGTTTCGACAAAATCGAGCGCAATTCGGTAATAAGTGGCTTTTATTGAGCGAAAGGTTTCGCTATTAAATACAACACCATTTGTTGCCAGTTTTCTGAAGATAGCTTTAGAGATGTCGATGGACATTTTAGATAAGCCACCATCATCATTGTCCTGAGATAAAGACTGATGCTTGTGGTCATATGTGTCTGCAATATCGACCTGACATAATCTGTTATTGGAGTAGTTTCGGTCCATTTCAGATAATACGCCAATCTCCAGTCCCCAGTCACTCGGTATACGAATATCGTTAATGACATCGGTTCTGAATGAGAATTCACCGGCTAAGGGGTAACGATAGCTATCCAGATATTCTAGGTAATCCAGATTACCAAAGATTTTTTTCAGCGCGCGCAATAAAGGGGTAACCAATAAACGACTGACGCGGCCATTAATTTTGCTATCGGCTACTCGTGCATAATAACCTTTACAGAATTCATAGTTAAAATTCGGGTTAGCGACCGGGTAGAGTAAACGTGCCAGCAAGCGACGATCGTAGGTTAGGATATCACAATCATGTAATGCAACTGACTCAGCCTCACCTGAGCCTAAAACAAAGCCTAAGCAATACCAAACGTTGCGCCCTTTACCCAATTCTTTAGGCGCCAGTCCGGCTTCCTGTAATTCCGCGTCTAGTGCTTTTAGTCTGGGTCCGTCATTCCACAATACTTTAATATTTTGAGGTAATTTAGAGAAAAATTTGAGCGCATATCTGTATTCCTCTTCGGTCGCTCTGTCTAAACCTATGACAATTTGCTTGAGGTAAGGAACTTTAGATATTTCATTAATAATGTTTTCCAGCGCAGGGCCTTCTAATTCTGAAAATAAAGAGGGCAAAACTAAAGACAAAGGCCGTACTTTGGCAAATTCAACTAATTGCGCTTCGAGATCTTCGGTTGTAAAAGAATCTCTTGATAAATTATGTAGCGTCGTTATTACCCCATTCTGATAAAAATCACCCATGATAGCTCCTTAAGTCAGTGTTACGCGACATTGCGCATTTTTACAGTTGGCTTGCTAATTTTAAGATTAGGTTGTTGTATTACGATGACAAGTTTTTACGCCATTTAATTCAGTAAGAAACAGGCTTAACTTGTCTTAACAAGCTGGTTTGATTGATATAAATGCAATATGTGAGCCATAGTTTGCTGCCAGCCTTTTGGCCCTGGTTTAGTCGAATAGTAGACTTGCTCGATTTTATTGAGTTGAGGAAAAGGTTTTTCTGATTTTATCCATACGGCTACATCGGCCGCTTCCAACATAGCAATATCATTGCCGCTATCACCCAAAGCGACGGTTAAAACAGGTTGCCCGGTTTGTTGCTCATAATATTTGGCATACCATTTAAGCGCCTGTCCCTTATCGCATTGGCCCTGAACGGATAAGAAACGTCCACCTTGTAGCGCTGTATATTGATATTGCTCTACGAAATGAATAAATTCATGTTTTTTGACGTTTGTATCCTGCCAGATTAAAGGTTCAGAAAAAGCTCTGGCAGCACTTTGTTCCGCTTGTGTCTGGTTAAGACCCGTATGTTGAATAACTTGCTTGACGGACCAGTCATTAAATCCACTAAATTTAAATCCTTTTTGTCGGGCGAGTGCAAGGCAATCCAGAATATCAGTGCGATTAGCACCAATAAGGTGCATTGGTTCAGCTTGTGTTGCACTATTATTGTTATTGCTGTTTTTTGGTGCGGAATCAAAAATCGCAGAACCATTTTCTACGATGAAAGGACTGTCTAAGCTTAAGCTAAAATGTAATTGCTTTACTTCCTGATAGGTTTTACTGGTATTGCAAATTATCGGGATATTCAAAAGTTTTAATTGACTGATAGTGGAAATGGCACTTTGCCAGCTGTATGTATGATGATCGAGTAAAGTACCGTCCATGTCGGTAAATACCAGTAATTTAAAGGGCGTATTCATGATTAATGCAATCCTGTTACTTTCGTGAATTTTTGCGTTTCATCGAGGTTAAAAACAACATTGGCTTTATCCGGTAAATTTTCCAGCGCGTGCTCTGTGAGTCTTTGATAATGTTCAATAAAGCGTTTTAATTCTGGCTCTGACATTAGATGAGTTTGCAATGTAGCTTTAGCTCTTAATTTATCTTCCTGACGCTTTCGCCATTGATAAACACAGTCAAAGCTAGGTGCTTTTAGCATAATTAAATAATCAAATTGTTTAAAGAGTGCGGGGTATTGTTGGGATAATTGGTCATTTACATAATGTCGCCATTTTGCATTACTGTCTTCTTCACTTTCCAGTTTATTGATAGGTGTATACAAGTCAGCTTCCGTCTGAGCTTCAATACCCATACACCAGCCTTCCAAAATAACCACATCAGCCGGCCCATCCATATAAGTCCATTTGTCTTCACAGGCTCTGTCATCAATTGCTTTATTAAAACGCACAAGCGGGATTGACTTATTCGGGCTGCCCAGTTTTTTTAGGGTTTGCAAAGCGAGTTGAATATCGTGTGTGCCCGGCACGCCGCGTGTCATCAACAGAGGATGAATATGCTCGGCCAGATGTTTGCGTTCTTTTCGGGTTAGATAAAAGTCATCAATCGATAAATTTGCGACATTTAAATGCCATATTTTGGCCAATAAGTCCGTTAAAAATGCGGCCATGGTTGATTTTCCGCTGCCCTGACTGCCATTAATCGCAACATACAAGGTCTCTGATTTCGATTTTTTTAATTGTGCGATGCGCGCACATAAAGGCAGATAATAGTGCTCGACAATTTCGCTAAAATGAGCGGGCAGTTTGTGTGCCTCAATTAAGTCTGCAATAAGCTGTTGAGCTGGCATATAAATCTCCTTGATGATTTTCCTGTCTGGGCTGACTTGTTATAGTGCAATGATGAATGAAAGCATTCGCGTTTATGCAATTAGACAAGTATTAAGCAAGTATGTTGCCAGCAATCCAAACACCCGTTTTAAAATTTATATTAGTTGAATTTTTTTCAACTTTCTCCCAAATAAAAAAGCACAATCTCAAGTTGAGTTTCTGTATAATGTGCAAAATTTTATAATTTATAGGATAGTCGACGTGATTATTAAAACCGAATTTGTTGATCTGGAAACACCAACGGGTGTGATGCGCACCTATATATATCGTCCTCAAGATGAGGGTCAATATCCTGCAATTATTTATTATTCAGAAATTTTCCAGCAAACTGCACCTATTGCACGTTCGGCTGCTTTAATGGCGGGTCATGGCTTTGTTGTTTTAGTACCGGAAGTATTCCATGAGCTTAACCCGATAGGCACTGTTTTAGCTTATGATGATGAAGGCAAAGATAAAGGCAATGCAGATAAATTTGCTAAACCACTTGAATCCCATGACTCAGATACACAGGCTATGATCGATTTTGCCCGCGCGCAAGATTATTGCACGGGCAAAGTGGGGGCTATGGGTGTTTGTATTGGCGGGCATCTAGCTTATCGAGCAGCAATTAATGAAAATATTCTGGCTGCGTCTTGTTTGTATGCAACTGATATCCACTCAAATACTTTGCCATCTGATGAAGGTAATGATTCACTGACCCGCACCAAAGATATTAAAGGTGAATTATTAATGGTTTGGGGTAAGCAAGATCCACATGTACCGAATGAAGGCCGATTTAAAATCCATCACAACTTAATTGATTCCGGTGCTCATTTTACCTGGCATGAGTTCAATGCTGCGCACGCTTTCATGCGTGATGAAGGATTAGATAGATATGATCCAGCCGCCGCCATGCAGGTTTATCAAATGTCGGTTGAATTATTCAACCGAAAGTTAAAAGCCTAAATTTAAATTCTAAAAGTAAAGAAAGATTCGGATTATATGAATATTTCATTTGAAGTTGTACCCAGAACGGTTGAAGCAACCCATCAGCAAATGCAATTTGTTGAGCAGCAACTCCCCTTCATAGATACAATCAATATCCCAGATTTATTAAGGTTGCCAATTCGCAGTTGGGATGGGGTCGACTATGTAAATCGTGATAAGTATCGCTTTATTCCGCATATTCGATCAATCGATTTTGATTTAAAAGAAAATCGGTTACAGCAGATTATTGAAGCAAAAGAGTTGGATAAGATTTTAATTGTAACAGGCGATCCACCGCCGGATCGGTCTCATAAAATTTATCGCACTCATGTTGTCGATATGGTCAGACAGATTCGCAAAGACTTTCCGTCGATTGAAATTTATTGTGGTTTTGACCCATACCGCAGTGGTGTTAAAGAAGAAAAAGATTATATTTACGACAAATTTGATGCAGGTTGTGACTTTATTCTATCTCAACCTTTTTTTGATATGCGTTTATTGGATGTGTATTCGGACTTTATTCCGGCTGACAAAGTCTATTGGGGTGTATCACCTGTTATTACGGAAAAAAGTAAACTCTACTGGGAAAATGTCAACAAAGTTGTTTTTCCAAAAGATTTCAGACCTGACTATGAGTGGAACACCCAGTTCGCGGTGGATGTGTTAAAGCATTGCCAAAAATATAATTCGAATTGTTATTTTATGCCAATTCGAATTGATTTGGAAAAATACTTTTTACCGATTAAACAGCAAATAAATTGGTAGCTTTGTTAAACCATTAACTGTGCGATGAGTAGATATCGCACAGTTAATCAGATTGTTAAACCAGCTCAGCCCATAAATCATATTCATCAGATGCGATGATTTTGGCTTTCACAATTTCACCGACTTTAAGTTCAGTTTCATCATTTATATAAACTAAACCATCAATTTCAGGCGCGTCAGCAAAGCAGCGGCCGATTGCACCTTCTTCATCAACTTCATCAATTAAAATATCGTAAGTATGGCCGACGCGCTGTGCCAGACGCTCGGTGCTGATTGCTTGCTGAAGTTGCATAAAACGATGGAAGCGTTCTTCTTTCACTTCTTCTGAAACCGGGTCTGGCAATTCGTTTGCGGCAGCGCCTTCTACCGGCGAGTATTTAAAACAGCCAACTCTGTCAAGTTGGGCTTCTTTTAAAAATTCAAGCAGTTCTTCAAACTCTGCTTCTGTTTCACCCGGAAAACCAACAATAAAGGTTGAACGAATGACTAATTCCGGACAGATTTCGCGCCATTTTTTAATGCGCTCCAATACTTTATCTGTATTACCCGGACGTTTCATTAATTTTAAGATTCGTTTACTGGCATGCTGGAAAGGGATATCCAAATAAGGTAATACTTTGCCTTGTGCCATTAACGGAATCACATCATCAACATGCGGGTAGGGGTAAACATAATGCAAACGAACCCAGATACCGAGTTTACCTAATTGCTCACATAAACTTAAAAAGTTAGTTTTAAGCGGCATGCCGTCCCAGAAAGAGGTTTTGCCTTTAGTATCCACGCCATAGGCCGAGGTATCTTGCGAGATCACTAATAGTTCTTTTACCCCAGCATCTGCTAAGCGTTTAGCTTCATTAAGGACATCGCCAATTGGACGCGAGTCTAAATCGCCGCGCATTGAAGGGATAATGCAGAAGGTACATCTGTGATTACAGCCTTCCGATATTTTTAAATAAGCATAATGTTTAGGGGTGAGCTTAACACCCTGATCCGGAACCAGGTTTAAAAACGGGTTATGCTCGGGTTTAGGGACATGCTGATGCACTTGTGTCAGAACATTTTCATACGCATGCGGGCCGGTAATGCCCAAGACATTCGGGTATACTTCTTTAATCTCGTCTTCTTTGGCGCCTAGGCAGCCTGTAACTAGAACTTTACCGTTTTCTGCCAGTGCTTCGCCTATGGTATCGAGTGATTCCTGTACTGCTGAGTCAATAAAACCACAGGTATTAACAATGACCATGTCCGCATCGTCATAACTTGGTACAACGTCGTAACCTTCAGTTCTTAACTGAGTTAAAATTCGCTCGGAATCAACCAGGTTTTTTGGACAACCAAGTGATACAAAGCCGATTTTTGAGCCCGAAGCGGCTTGCTCGCTTTGATGTTGAGCCAAGGTTTTATTAGGCGTATTGAGTGTGGTGGTTGCATTTTCAGTTAATTCTGGCTGGAAAGTTTTGACAGTCATTTACTCGGCACTAGCTATTTGATTAAAAACTGGCGCGATTATAACTGAATTAATCGCGGCTAACAGTAGCTGAGCAAGAATATTATCCGCTAAAAATCACACTATAGTTCAATTTGTTGTGCACTTGCTTGAAATTGTTTAATTATATCAAGTGAATCCATAGGTTTATCTGAGATTAAACCTTCGGAGCTTTCCGGTGCAGCGGTTAAAATTAATCGTCTATTTTGCTCTGATTCAGTGACCAGTTGATGTACAAAAGCTTTTATTTCATCCAGTGAAATTTGTTCAATTCTGCTACAAATTAATGTCTGACGTCTGAAATCGGTATCTTTTAAGCCAATAGACATCCAGTCATTTTGTGCACTGGTCGCCAGGTTGTTTTGTTTGGCAGCTAAATGATAGATAAGTGCTTGTTTAATATGATTCCAGTCATCTTCTTCGAGTTGGGTCAAATATTCAGGCAAGTCTGACAACATTTGCTCAATTGCCATTTGAATATTGTCAACTGGATGTGTATTGGACTGAACATAGATGACGATACCCGGACATCGGTTTATGGGAAAATAAGCACAGCCAACCATATAACCTAACTGCTTTTCCGTTCGTAAAAACTGAAAACTAATGGGAGATAATAACTCAGTGACTAACATGAACTGAGCGACTGACAGTTCGCTGATTTGTGTTGCCTGAAAATAGTTAACCACACAAACGCCCTGATGGGGGGTCAGCATATGAAACAGCTCAACCGACTCGGTTAACTGATAAACCCGACGGGTAACTTCACTACAGGGTTTGGAGCGCTGAAACAAAATTTTACTGATGTTGTCAGCCAGAGGCAGAGCTTGGGTGATATCCCAGTTTCCTGCAATATAAGCTTCCAGATTTGCTCGTTCAAACAAATGCACGCTGAACTCGGCAAACTCACTAAAGCTGAGTGTGCTGATACTGTCAGCCAGATCCGGATAAGCGTATTGGTTATTCTGAATCATGTAAGTGAGTTGCTTAAATAGCTGATTGGCCGGTTTTATATGACTGTTGTTGTACCAACTTGTGAGTGTTGTTTGTTTAATATTATTAAAGTTAGATTCAGTAAACCGGCGTAAGCTTAATTGCTTCAATAATTTTTCGGCAAAGTCCGCCTGTTTTTCTGCGTAGCCAGAGATATGAATTGTCATGCCAGCCTGGTGTGGTGAAATCTGATAGTGCAGGCCAGCAGCGATAGCCGGATAGTTCTCTTCTGCAATATCATCCATAAACAATTCTATGAATAAACGCGTCATGGCAATTTTTTTCAAATTGCCCTGACTATTGGGCAAATCTAACGAAATATAAATATGGCCGTGAGGCGCATTCGCTCTTTGATCTTGCTTGAACCAAACAGTGGCCGCTTTCTCATTAATTAATTTTTGTGGCTTGTCATCATAAGAAGGTCTAGGTGGCACACTCATGTTTGCTGCCGGGAGATACGGATTTTCTACCGGGAGCTGATAATGTTCAATGCAGCTTGCTCGGTTCCAGTTGGCTTTAGCGTCCGCAGATAAAGGTTTTAAACTGTAAGGTACTTTATAATAACGGGATACGTTTTCCTGCTCTGGTTGTTGGTTTAACACCACTAACCTTAAATTATCCGGAGACAACGCCTGATAGGTTTTTTCGAGCCAGTCTGGATCCATGCCTGTCATTGCATAGTCTGCAATAAATACCTTTTCTGGTGGGTAATAATGAAGTTTTAATGCAGTTTGACTGGCCAGATCTATTGATTTTATTGTGTCCTGATAGCGGTCGGCGAGCTCACTCAGTAGTTGCTTTTCCTGATAAATATGAGGTTGGTAACTCTGGTGTTTTACAAAATTAATATAACCGAATATTTCAGTACAAACAGCTTCAAGGTTATCTATGCCATGTTGGGTCAGTTGAATACTGATATTAAAATCTTGTGTGGTTTCATTATCAACGCCACCGCCAGCCGTTAAAGAGGTTGCAAAATTAAGTTTTTTAAGACCGGATAATAAACTGCCTGAGCCTTCGTGACCGAAGATACAGCTAATGTAAGTCAGGCTTTTAGCCAGGCTTTGTTTTTCTTCACTGGGTACTGGAAAAGATAAGATAAGCCTGTTTGCAATTTTATGAGAATGAATATTGAGCTGAATACCTAATTGCTCAGGTAAATAAAGTGCTTTTGGGTAATCTGGCGTCGCAGCTGGTGTATCACTGACATTGGCAAATAATGTCTGGGCCTTTTGGTAAGTGCTTTCACAGTCGAACGGACTGACGATAACTAAACAAAGGTTTTCGCCAACATAATGCTGTTTAAAAAATTGAAATAATGCTTGTTGCAGTGCTTCACTTGAGGCATTTAAGGTTTCTTTATTGCCTGTTGTAAAGCGCGAAAAAGGATGGTTCGGGTTACTGGTTTCTTTATGGACTTCATGTAACCGGCGAATATCGTCATTTATTTTTAAATTGAACTCAGAATCGATCGCATTTATTTCTTTTTCTATCCATTTAGCTGCAAATAAAGGACAGGTAAACAGTTCACTGAAGCGTTCTAAACTATCCGCTAACAGTTCAGGTGCGACATCATAAAAAAAGTTACTGTATTCAAGACTTGTCCATGCATTGCATTTGCCACCAGCCTGTTCAATATAGGCATGAAAGCCTTCTTCCGGATGGGATTGTGTGCCTAAAAACAGCATATGCTCAAGAAAGTGAGCTAAGCCAATATGTTCGTCAGGATCTTGGTAATTACCAGCCTTAACTGCCATAGCAACCCCTGCTTTTTGCTGGTTACTTTGTATCGTTAACAGGGATAATCCATTTTCTAATTGACCGCTTTTGAAATTAGCCTGATTTGGTTTTGTTATAATAGTCACTCATGTACCTTAATTTTGCATACAAAGCTCTACATACGGCTAATTTGAGCAAGCAATGTGATTCTGGAATTAATGTATAAATTTAAGCAGTTTTAACTATATTTTTTTCAATAAGTGTTTTATTTTAAAATAAAGCTTAAAATGGCAGATGTTTAATCTAACTTATATTACGCCACTAAATAGAATTCGCAACCAGTGAGCACTGGTTTTGTTAAATAAAGTTAATTAATTCAAACTTTAAGTTTAAATTGGTGGACTTTTAAAATTTGGTCGCTGTGGGAACCTTTTATTTATGCAATTGTATATCGTTCGTCACGGGGAAGCTGAATTTGACACTAAACCCGATAGTGCGCGTCAGCTTAACTTAAACGGTCAGCAAGAATGTGAATCTACAGGGCAGTGGATAGCAAAACAATGTTCAGATTTTGATATCGCGTTAGTCAGCCCTTTTGTACGGGCTCAGCAAACGTGGAATGTGCTGCAAAAGCAAGGCGTATCGGCTAAAAAAACGGAAGTCTTACCTGAATTAACGCCAGATAGTGATCCTGAAAACTCTGCCTGTCTGATCAAGGCCTACAGTCAGGGACTGGAAAAAGTGATTGTGATTTCTCACTTACCTTTAGTCTGCTTTTTAGTGGATGAGTTTGTTGCCGAAACCTGCCCCTTATTTGCAACGGGTTCAACTGCATTAATTGATATTAACGAGTCGCAAATTAAAGGCAGTTTGTTAACTATGGTTTCACCATCTGAACTGAGTACACGTTTGGTTGATCAAGCCCGTCATTTTGGTTGATCTTTGGCTAAACTTGAATAAAGTCCTGACCCACATCCAGTAAAATCAAAACTGCACCATCGCCTCCCCATTCAAGCGGGGCCTGATGAATTGCAATGACAGACGGATGCTGCACCAGCCAGTCGGGGGTTTTTTGTTTTAAAATACCCGTGCCTAAACCATGTACTACACAAACACAAGCAACATGTTGTTGTTTTGCCTCATTAATCAGGGCTGCAATCTCTAATTTTGCATTTGCTTGAGTTAAGCCGTGTAAATCTAAAATTAACTCAGGATAAAACAGTCCCCGACGAAGTTGTTTGGCCAGAAAGCTCGGATAGCCATCTTGCACATATTGCAAAGGTTTTGCTGGATCAAAATAAGGTACAAAATTATCCGAAAAATAAAAGTTTGCAGTTTGCACTGCTTGTTTTTCAATTTCTTTTTTTGGCTTTTGCGGTTTTTTTAAACGTTCCGGCTCAACTTTATCTTGTTGTATGCGTTTCACACCAGCCATAGCTTGCGTAAAAAAATCAAAATCTTCGTTTTCCGGGTGTGATTTATCAGTCATTTTCTTCGAATCTGGTGTACAATGTGGGGCTATTATCTAAATTCAGACTAAACATATCAATGATTGATGACAAACAATACGAAGTAGCACAAACAGAGCTGGAAACCATTTTTGACTTTGTTCGTTGGATTGTATCTTGTTTTAACCAGGCTGATGTATATTTTGGTCATGGGACTAATAATGCCTGGGACGAAGCATATAGTTTGGTTTTTCAGGCGCTTCATCTGCCATTTGAACGCTCAGAAGTGCTTGACCGGGCCAAGTTAACTTCGCTTGAAAAAGAAGTGATTATACAATGGGCAAAGCAACGTATTAATGAACAAAAGCCACTTGCATATATTACGAATCATGCCCAATTCTGTGATTTACCTTTTTATGTGGATGAGCGAGTTTTAGTGCCGCGTTCACCTATTTCAGAATTAATTCAGCAGCAGTTCTCAAGTTTAATTAACCCGGATTCGGTTCACAGAGTCTTAGACCTGTGTACCGGCAGTGGATGTATTGCGATTGCCTGTGCGTACGCTTTTCCAAATGCAGAGGTTGATGCTGCCGATATTTCAGTGGATGCGCTTGAGGTGTGTGAAACAAATATTGAGCATCACGGGCTCTGGCAGCAGGTGATTCCGATTCAATCTGATGTCTTTTCTGGTTTAGACAACCAGCAATATGATTTAATTGTCAGCAACCCGCCGTATGTTGATCAGGAAGATATGGATGATTTACCGGATGAATTCCGACATGAACCTGAATTAGGTCTTGCGGCTGGTTTTGACGGATTGGATATCGTTCGAACTATACTGGCAGAGGCTTGTGAACATTTAACTGATAATGGCATTTTAATTGTAGAAGTGGGCAACAGTCAGGTTCATTTAGAAGCTGCATTCCCACAAGTGCCGTTTCAGTGGTTAGAATTCGAATTTGGTGGTCATGGGGTGTTTGCGATAGACAAAGCCAGTTTAATCGCGCATCAGGCTGCATTTAACGCATAACAATTTATAAATTTAAGAGGCAATTCAATGTCTGGCAACACGATAGGCAAATTATTTTCAATCACGACTTTTGGAGAAAGCCATGGTCCGGCTTTAGGCTGTATTGTGGATGGTTGTCCTCCTGGTATTGAAATTTCAACCGCGGATCTGCAGATTGATTTAGACAGACGCAAACCGGGCACCTCAAAATATACGACCCAGCGACGTGAAGCGGATGAAGTACGCATTTTAAGTGGGGTTTTTGAAGGTCAAACGACAGGTACCAGTATTGGTATGATCATTGAAAATACGGATCAGCGCAGTCAAGACTATTCAAAAATAAAAGACATGTTCCGCCCGGGCCATGCTGATTATACTTATCATCAAAAATACGGTATTCGTGATTATCGGGGGGGTGGCCGATCTTCTGCTCGTGAAACTGCGATGAGAGTGGCGGCTGGTGCGATAGCGAAAAAATATTTAAAGCAAAAATATGGTATTGAAATAAAAGGTTATTTATCTCAACTTGGTCCGATTAAACCTGAACAAATCAACTGGGACTTTGTTGAGCAGAACCCCTTTTTCTTCCCGGATGAAAGCAAATTGGATGCGCTTGATCAATATATGCGTGATTTGAAAAAAGCAGGCGATTCGGTAGGTGCCAAAGTGACAGTCGTTGCCCAAAATGTACCTGTTGGTCTGGGTGAACCTGTATTTGATCGTCTCGATGCTGAAATTGCACATTCACTGATGAGCATCAATGCCGTTAAGGGTGTAGAGATTGGTGCTGGATTTGATTGCGTTGAACAAAAAGGTACTGAGCACAGAGATATGATGACGCCTGATGGTTTTACCTCTAATAATGCAGGTGGTATTTTAGGTGGTATTTCAACCGGTCAGGATATTGTGGCAAGTATTGCATTAAAACCGACTTCCAGTATCTCGATACCGGGCGAAACCATTGATGTGAACGGTAATAGTATGGAAGTCGTCACTAAAGGCCGTCATGATCCTTGTGTGGGTATTCGAGCGGTACCGATTGCTGAAGCTATGTTAGCCATTACCTTAATGGATCATTTGCTACGCCATAGTGCACAAAATGCAGATGTATCAACCCAAACTCCTGATATTGCCAAAAAATAATTGTAGTTAATGCAACCGTTAATTAATTCGAATAAAGCAAGACTTTCGCAAGTCTATTTCGCCTACTTTACGATTTTAGGCATAGTCTCGAATTATTTGGGGTTATATTTGCACAGCTTGTCACTGCCGCCCAGTCTGATTGGTGTGGTGCTGGCTGTGATGACGGTTGGACGAGTGGCTGGCCCGAGTATTTGGGCCAATATTCGTTTTTTTAAAAACAGTCCTGAAAAAAACATTCAGCTCGGTTGCTTATTTGCACTTATCTCATTTAGTCTGATTTTTCTCATTGGCCACCAGCATTGGGTATTATTGCTTAGTTTAGGTGGCTTCGCTTTTTTCTGGTCAGCTGTTATGCCACAGCTGGAAGCTGTTACTCAGTTTATTTTAAAAGGGGATTCAACGGCTTACAGTTATGTCCGGCTTTGGGGGAGCGTCAGCTTTATTTGTCTGGTTATTATTGCAGGCTGGTTATTTGAAATATTTGGTATTGTTAAAAGTATCGAAGGTTTTACCTTGCTCTTATTAGCATTACTGCTCGCATCCACATTCCGACTGCCAAAAGTGGTGCCTGTGAGTGATACTAAAAACCGGCAGATAAAAGTCAGAGATAAACTCAAACAGCGTCCGGTTCAAATTTTTCTACTTTGCTCATTTTTACTGCAAATGAGTTTTGCAGCCTATTATGGTTTTTTCTCAATTCACCTGCAGTCGCTCGGCTACACAGGTTATCAAATCGGGATGATGATAGCCCTTGGTGTGATTGCTGAAATTGGCATATTTTTAATTTCAGGTCGCATTTTAAACCATTTTAATTTAAAAACTTTATTTGTATTTTGTCTGGCAATTACGGCGTTTCGCTGGTTTGCGTTAGGGCTTTGGGGTGAACAAGTTTTTGTTTTATTGATGATTCAGTTGATCCATGCGTTTAGTTATGGACTATATCATGTTGCGTCTCAAAAATTTATTCACAAAGAGTTTCCAAACCAAAGCCAGGCGAAAGGACAGGCCCTTTATTTGTCATTATCTTATGGCGTCGGCGGGGCAGTCGGAAACTTTTTATCCGGATATAGCTGGCAGTATATTCAGCAACAAACCTATTTACTTTCAGGCACTTGTGTGTTGATTTCAGCATTGATAGCCTGGCTGTTTTTAAATCAGCATCAGAATTAGTCTGAGCGGGAGATTACATCATTTTTGAATCTATAGGGGCTGCTAGGTTCGAAAATTCAAGCAGCAGCCTTCTCATGGCATCTTTATTATGAACCAATTCAGTTGAACGCCAATTCAGTAAATGATGGTAATTTGCATATACTTCAGGGTTATCCAGTACAGTAAATCCCATTGCCCAATTCGCAAACTGACGCTCTGGCATACACCACTCACCAATTTTTTTGACATCAAAATGACGTTTATCACCTAATATCTCTTGGTACAAAGCTTGGACTGCTTTGTATGGCCCTTCGATAAACTGAAAAAAGGTATGGTGCCCGTATAGTAGGTAGCCGGTCACGTCGCTGCCTTGATTATTCGACAGGCATTGCAACTCTAGTTTTTTTAGTTCGCTTTGGCTCATTGGCAGACTGGCTTTACTCCAATAAGCGATTTGATAAATCAAATCAGGCTCCGTTAAAAAGTATGATAATCTCTTGCTTATTACGCAGCCTGGTTGTATTTGGATTGTTGGAAGGAGAAATTCTTTTTGGCTATTCAGTTAAGGCATCCAGTGTCAGACTAAAGCTGGGTAAAAATACGTCTAAAAAGTAATGAATTTCAGGTTGATTCATTGCTTGCAGTGTCTCCATTAGTCTATCTTTGGCTCGTTCAAATTCATGATTACCAGCATTAATTTCTTCAACCGTTTTTAAATAGGCAGATAATACATCAGCGGCTTTTACGAATTTATAAAGCTGATGGTCGTGTGCGTCTGAACAAACCAGAGGTTGATAATAAGGTCTGAGTTTTTCAGGTAACATATCAACCAGTTTAGCTTCTGCAATTTTTTCAATTTTTTTATATTCAGCAGCAATATCCCGATTAAAGTATTTGACCGGGTTAGGTAAATCACCGGTTAATACTTCCGGTGCATCATGGAAAATAGCCAGGGTTGCAACCGATTCCGGGTTAACTGAACCGTCAAAATATTCGTTATGAATAATAGCAAGGGCATGGGCTATCATAGCGACCTGAAGGGAATGCTCCTGCACATTTTCAATTTGTGTATTGCGCATTAATGGCCAACGATTGATCAATTTCATTCTAGCCATGTAGGCAAAAAAGTGACTCGCGTCAGACATGATTGCTCCTGTTGAAATAAATTTATTGTTTGTATCGGCTGAGGAATTTTTCAAGCTTATCCATTGCCTCATCCAAAATATCGATATGGGGCAGGGTTACCACTCTGAAATGGTCGTGCCTGTGCCAGTTAAAACCGGTACCGTGTACCATTAGAATTTTTTCCTGACGTAAAAAGTCTAAAATAAATTGTTCATCACTCTGAATATTAAACTTTTCCTGATCTAATTTAGGAAACAGGTACATAGCCCCTTTAGGTTTAACGCAGCTAATGCCGTCAATCTCGTTAATTCGTTTCCATGCAAACATAGTTTGTTCATATAAACGCCCGCCAGGTGCAACTAACTGATTAATACTTTGAAATCCGCCTAAAGCCGTCTGAATGGCGTGCTGGCAGGGGACATTGGCACACAGACGCATAGAAGCCAGCATATCTAAACCTTCGATATAAGATTCAGCAATGGCTTTGTTACCACTTAATACCATCCAGCCTGCACGGAAGCCGGCTATCCGATAATTTTTAGATAAACCGCTGAAGGTGACAAAAAATACATCATCTGCAAGACTGGCCGTTGGGGTGTGAGTTGCGTCATCATAAAGCACTTTATCGTAGATTTCGTCACTGAATATAATCAGATTATGCTTACGTGCTAAATCAATAATTAGTTTGAGTGTTTCGTCAGAATACAAAGCGCCGGTCGGATTGTTTGGATTTATAATCACAATCGCTTTGGTTTTATCTGTTATTTTGGCTTCAATATCCGCAACATCCGGATTCCAGTCATGTGTTTCGTCACATAAATAATGAACTGGCTTACCCCCGGATAGGGCAACTGCGGCCGTCCATAATGGATAGTCAGGGCTGGGTAATAAGACTTCATCTGATTGATTCAACAGGCCGTTCATTGCCATTAAAATCAATTCGCTCACGCCATTTCCAATGTATATATCTTCTACATCAACGCCCAGAATATTTTTTTGTTGATAATACTGCATGACAGCAACACGCGCTGAATAGATGCCTTTTGAATCACAATAACCCTGTGCAGTCGGCAAGTTACGAATGACATCTTTTAAAATATCATCGGGTGCTTCAAAACCAAATGGCGCCGGATTGCCAATATTAAGCTTTAAAACTCTGTGCCCGTCTTCTTCCAGCCTTTTTGCCTCTTTTAGCACAGGGCCTCTGATGTCATAACAAACATGCTGTAATTTGTTGGACTGCTTTATTGGATTCATGGATACCTGACTGACCTTAAATAATGAATTTCAGCAAGCAAATTAACTTAACCAGGCCCAGTTGTGAAGCCTTGATCTCAGAAAAATTTAAACAAGATAGAGCAGGCTAATAAATAAACTAAAATGATAATGTAAAGTTAAAAAAGTTAATTTATTTATTGTCACTTCTTGCCGCTAGTGTCTATATTTATATTAAATACGGAAACAGAATTTATTTTTGTGGAACTGGTAAGGATGTGCAAACTCGCCATATTGAGGTGATGAGATGTTACAGCTTCAGTATTTAGTTGACAATGATCAAACAGGTAAAGTACTTGATCACGATCTGGTCGAAATGGGCATCCAGGATGACAATATCCATTTTGTCGCCAATGATGAAAAAATATTACAGCGCTCTGGTTTACATTCAGCCAATACAATTGAAGAGACTGACGTTGTGCATTTAGGCGAACGTGGAGCCATTTTCGGGGCCGTTACTGCGGTCGTCTTTTCCGTTTTGGTCACTTTTTTCAGTCCGTCTGATTGGCAAGCTTCGTTTGTAAATTATGCAATGGCTTTTGTTTTGTTCATCGCCTTGTTCACTTGGCTAGGCAGTGTAATTGGCGTGCATTTCGAAAATTACAGAATCAGACCTTTTCACAAATTGTTGAAAAAAGGAAAGCTGATAATGCTGGTTTATATTTCCGACGAACAGGAAGAGATTGTGCGACGTTTGATGTCTAAAAAACACCCGGAGGCAAAGTTTTTAGCATCACGCGAAGCAATTGACAACCCGTTTATGTCTGCTTAAACGGTCAATGAAAGTTGAGGATATTTATATGTCACACACAATGAGAAAAGAAGAAAATGCGCTACATGATAACGAGCTGGGTCGAGTGATTCCATGCAATGAGCTGGACTGGTCTGATCCCTTTAACTGGCTTAAACTGGCCATGTTGGATCTGACCCGGGCTCCGTTAGTGACATTATTTTACGGGATTATTTTTACTCTGTTACCTATGGCAATCGTTTATGCGGTTTCATTGATGGAAAACCATTTGGTGATTGCGCCGGCTTTAGTTTGTTTTATGTTAATTGGTCCGTTTTTGGCTGCAGGTTTATATGATGCGAGCTGGGAATTTGGTAAAGGCCACAAGCCGAGTTTGTGGCATAGTATAAAAGCTATGCACAGAAATTCAGTACACGAGTGGGCGTTTGCAGTATTACTCCTGGTGATCATGATTTTTTGGTTACGAATAGCGTCTTTGATTCATGCATTTTACCCGGTTTATATTTCAGATGATTATTCTGAGTTGATTCCATTTTTAGCTGTCGGAACCAGTGTAGGCGCTTTATTAGCCTTGTTTGTATTTACCATTAGTGCTTTTACACAGCCTATCTTAATTGAACGTAAAGTCGACTTAATGACAGCTGTGCTGAGCAGTATTAATGCGGTTTGGTCAAATAAAGGGGTTATGCTGCTATGGGCGGGCATTATATTTGTGGGGGTTTTGATTGGTTTTTTGACTAACTTTATCGCCTTTATTGTGATTATGCCGTTACTTGGTTTTGCAACCTGGCATGGCTACTTGGATACGATTACTACCAAAAGAAAACGTAATTTTATGTAGGCTCATTGGTGTAGTTAATTATCACCCACTGATAAGAAGAACCGAATAAAAAAGCGACTTTAAGAAGTCGCTTTTTTTTATTTTCTGTATTAGATTCGCAATGAGCAAATTCCAATTGTAACTGATTGATTTGGCATAACAGATTTTTATCTGTGCTTAAGGCAAAACCTTTTTAAAAGGTTTTACCGAAACGCTTTGGTAAACGCCAGCTTCGATATATGGATCCGCATCAGCCCAAGCTTGAGCTTCTTCCAGTGAGTTAAACTCTGCAATCACAGTTGAACCGGTGAAACCGGCTTCACCCGGCTCTTCACTATCAACTGCTGGATTGGGCCCTGCAACCAATAGCCGGCCTTGCTCGGCTAAGGTTTTGAGTCGAGCAATATGTGCTTCGCGTGCTTTTTTACGCAGCGGTAAACTGTTGGCGACATCCTGACTGATAATGGCATACCACATTATGAGTTTTCCTCTTTTTCTTTAATCGATTCTTTTGGCAGGTGAGGGTATAAAGCAACCATAGTTAATATAGTGAAAACAAGGGTTAATCCCATCAATCCAAATAACTTAAAGTTGACCCAAAAATCTTGCGAAAAGTTGTAGGCAATGTATAGGTTGAGTACAGCAAGGCCAGCAAAAAAGGCGCTCCAAGCATAAGAGACTTTAGCCCATAACGCAGCAGGCAATTGTATTTCGCTACCCAACATTTTTTCAATTGGACTCACCTTAAAGAATGCTTGGCTGACAAATAAGCCAAGAGCAAAAGCACCGTTTACAACAGTGACTTTCCATTTAATGAATTCATCATTTCTGAAATAGATGGTTAAACCACCCATAACTAAGACAACGATAAATAAAATAAGCTGCTTTTTGGGTAACTTTTTTTGTTTTGCCCATTCGTAAATTAAATGTATTGCAGTAGACCCAATTAGGGCAGCGGTTGCCCAGTAGATATCGACTGTTTTGTAGACAATAAAAAATACGGCAATATGTAGATATTCAAATAGGTTTTGCATAAATCACTCAATTTTTGTTTAAGCAGACATTACACCATAGCGGCAGTTAAAATCTTTTAATTAAAAAAAATTCTGACTGCCAATCGGTTTTATATGTCAACTTAGATTAACGCTGAGTTGCGGCTTTCATTGAACTGATAAACTCGCCAAGTTGAGCCAATAGCTTGGTTGGGTTATCAAGATTATCTTCGATAATTTTTACAACCGCTGAACCGCTTATTGCGCCATCAGCGCCGCTTTCGATTGCGACTTTAACGTGTTCAGGTTTTGAAATGCCGAACCCTAATAAGCTAGGCGGAGCGTTAAATGATTTTAACGAGTTAATGATACCTTCTACTGGCATGTTAGCTTCAGTTTCTGTACCTGTTACACCGGCGCGACTGAGTAGATATGTATAACCCTGACCTAACTCAGCTACTTGCTTGAGCTTATCTTCATTTCCGTTTGGCGGCGCTATGAAAATAGGTGCAATATCATATTGTTTTGCAACCGAGCAAAATACCTTGCTTTCACGTGTTGGCACATCAGCAACTAATACGGAGTCGATACCAATTTGCTGGCAGCTCTGATAAAACGCATCTAGCCCTTTAGCAAATACCAAGTTGCTATAAAGCAATAATCCAATTGGAATATCTGAATTATATTCTCGTACTTTTTTTAATAAATCAAAACAGTCTGAAGGACTGACATCAGATTCAAGTGCTCGGATATTGGCTTTTTGAATGGTTGGGCCGTCAGCGACCGGATCTGAATACGGAATGCCAAGCTCCAGTGCATCAGCGCCGGCATCAATTAAAGTTTTGATTATCTCAAAAGAAAGCTCTAAATTCGGATCGCCAATCGTTACAAAAGGAACAAAAGCGCCCTGATTTTTTTCAGCCAAATTAGCGAATAACTGTGAATAACGCTTACTCATAGTGGCCTCCCTGTTCTAATACGCGGTGAACGTGGGCTAAATCTTTGTCACCGCGGCCTGATAAATTAACCACAATAACGGTTTCTTCGGTAGCCGCTTCGGCGAGTTTTAGGGCATAAGCTAATGCATGTGATGATTCGAGCGCCGGGATAATACCTTCACACCGACACAAACGTTGGAACGCATCTAAGGCATCATCATCGTTTGCTGCAACATATTCTGCGCGACCTGTATCGTGAAGATAGGCGTGTTGTGGGCCTACACCTGGGTAATCCAGACCAGCTGATACAGAGTAGGACTCTTCAATTTGGCCGTCTTCATCTTGCATAATGTATGTCATAGCACCGTGCAGTACCCCTTTGGTACCCTTACATATGGTTGCGCCATGTTTAAGGGTTGATAAACCATGCCCGCCTGGTTCAACGCCAACCAGTTTGACAGATTCTTCTTCGATAAAATCATTAAACATACCAATCGCATTGGAACCACCGCCCACACAAGCAACGACATAATCCGGAAGTTTACCCTCAGCTTTAATGATTTGCTGCTTGGCTTCTTCACCGATCATTTTTTGAAATTCTCTTACAATGGTCGGGAATGGGTGAGGGCCAGCTGCTGTGCCTAACAGGTAATGGCTGTCATCATAACTTGCTGACCAGTCACGTAAGGCTTCATTTACGGCATCTTTTAATGTACCTGAACCCGCGTCAACCGGAATAACTTCTGCGCCCATTAACTTCATTCTGAATACATTTGGTTGCTGACGTTCACAGTCTTTAGCACCCATATAAATTTTGCATTCAAGTCCTAAAAGTGCGCAGGCTAAAGCTGTCGCAACACCGTGCTGACCAGCTCCGGTTTCTGCGATAACTCGTTTTTTACCCATGCGTTTGGTTAACAGCGCCTGACCTAAAACCTGATTGGTTTTATGAGCACCACCATGTAATAAATCTTCCCGTTTTAAATAAATTTTGGCTAAAGGATTAGGCGAAAAGTTACGGGTTAAGGTTAATGGCGTCGGACGACCTGCATATTCATTCAATAATTGCTGAAATTCTTTCTGAAATTCAGGATCATTTTGAGACTTGATAAATTCTTGCTCTAATTGCTCCAGTGCCGGAACTAAAAGTTCAGGAACAAACATGCCACCAAATTCGCCAAAATAGGCATCAAGATGTTGTTTCATAGTGTCCTCAATATTGTTTTAACGCATCAAATGCAGCATTTAATTTTTCAGCCGATTTGATACCAGGGCTGGTTTCTACCCCTGAATTTAAATCTAAACCAATTGCGCCTTGTCTGGCTGCTTGTATTACATTATCGGGTGTTAATCCGCCGGCCAACATAAAAGGGATATCCAGCGTGAGTGATTTTATACTTTGCCAGTCAAATGTTTGGCCAGTTCCACCCGCTGCCTGTTTAGTACTCGAATCCAGTAACCAGCGATCAATTCCGGTTAATGCTGGCAAAGGCGATTGACTCGGGTTATGCGCTTTCCATATTTTTACGGATTCAGGTAATTTGGGTTTTAACTTATTGATATAAGTCTGATCTTCTTCACCGTGCAACTGAACAACAGCCAAATCTAGTGCTTTTACCGTATCTGCTATTTTTAAAACAGGCGCATTAACAAAGACACCAACATAATCCAAATCTGCGCCTTGTTGAATAACTTGTGCCTGCTCAACTGTGATGTAGCGTGGTGACTTTTCAGCAAAGATGAGTCCACCATATTGTGCGCCAGCTGCGTGAGCTGCTTGAGCATCCTGACTTCGGGTCAGACCACAGACTTTATTTTCACCCACAATTAAGCCTTTAACGGCTTTTTTCAGATCTGCTTGCGCCATTAAAGAACTACCGACTAAAAAACCATCTGCATAATTGCAGAGCTCAGCTACATGATCATGCGTATAGATACCGGATTCAGATATGATTAATCTATCTGCCGGTATTTGTGGTGCTAAGTCACGGGTTGTTTGTAAATCTGTTGATAGATCACGCAGGTTACGGTTATTGATCCCGATAATTTTAGCATTTAACCGAATGGCTCGATCTAATTCTTGTTGATTGGATACTTCGGTCAAAATATCAAGTTGATATTGATCTGCTAAGTCAGCCAGAGTTTGATATTCATCATCCGATAAGACAGATAACATGAGTAAAATAGCGTCCGCTTGATAATGGCGCGCTAAATAAACCTGGTAAGGATCGACAAAAAAATCTTTGCAAATACAAGGTTGATGCACATGACTACGCACATACTCCAGGTATGTGTGATCACCTTGAAAATATTTTTTATCGGTTAATACCGAGATCCCTGATGCATAGGGCAGGTAAGCTTCAACAATTTCATCCAGGTCAAATTCAGCCCGAATTAACCCTTTTGAAGGACTTGCCTTTTTGCATTCTAAAATAAAGCCAGTCGATGCGTTCTTGATTGCCTGATATAAACTGCGATCGGATACGGTTAAACTGTCTTTAAATGATTCAAGCGGAAAATCCCGTTTTTGCTGAGCGACTTCATTTCGCTTATCTGCACAAATTTTTTCTAATACATTAGCCATTTGAATATTCCACAAATAAATCCAGAGTTTTTTGAGCCTGGCCAGATTGCATGGCTTCAAGTGCCATTTTGGCACCTTGTGTTAAGTTATCTGCCAGTCCTGCCATGACCAATAATGCTGAAACATTGATTGCGACAGCGTTAAGATGAGCACTTTTACCCTTACCGGATAACATTTCAAGACAAATGGTTTTATTTTCTTCTGGAGTACCGCCTTTTATATCAATTAAAGCAGCATCTTCCACGCCAAAATCAGCAGGTGTTAGTTCATATTCTTTGATTTCACCTTCAATGACTTCGGCAACCTGAGTTTTGCCATGAATCGCAATTTCATCCAGACCAGAACCATGGACAACCATAGCGCGTTTTATATTCAGAGACTTAAGGGTTTCGGCAACTGGTTTAAGTAAATCAGGCGTATATACACCTAATAATTGAATATCCGGGGCTGCCGGATTGGCCAAAGGTCCCAGAATATTAAATATGGTGCGTGTTTTTAATGCCTGACGAACCGGCATCGCGTATTTGACACCTGCATGATACTGGGGTGCAAAAAAGAAACAAATACCGGCTTCATCGAGACATTTTCTGGCTTGTTCCGGGGTCGGGGTCAGGTTAATCCCTAAACCTTCAAGTAAATCGGATGAGCCGGATTTACTCGATACACTGCGGTTGCCGTGTTTTGTCATTTTTAAACCACAGGCTGCGGCTACTATCGCGGCTGTGGTTGAAATATTAATGGTATCTGCGCCGTCACCGCCTGTCCCACAGCTGTCTGCAATGAGGTAATCCGGACGGTCAAAGGCCAGCGCGTTGTCACGCATTGCTTGCGCGGCGCCTGCGATTTCTTCCGGTGTTTCACCTTTCACTTTTAACCCGGCTAGCATGGCTGAGAGCATCAGCGGATCGGTTTGTCCTTGAACGACCAGGTTAAAAAACGCCAGACTTTCAGCTTTTGTCGAATTTTGGCCGTTAAATGTATTGTTGATAAATTCTAACATGGGCTGTCCTTAATCTATTTTGACTCGGTTAAAAAAGTTAAGCTTTGGCGCAGCAATTTGGAGCCATAAGTGGTTAAAATGCTTTCCGGGTGGAACTGATAGCCCAAGACTTTTTCCTGGTTATTCACAACTGCCATTGGAATATCATTAACCTGTGCAATGGTTTCCAGAGTGTCCGGCACCTGAGTTGCCATCAGTGAGTGATATCGGGCAACAAATAATGGGTTGGATAAACCATCAAATACAGGGTGCTGATTATGCTCTATGGGTGATGCTTTACCGTGGACGATTTCACCTGATCCCCCGACAGTGCCACCATAAGCTTCTACGATAGCTTGATGTCCTAAACAAATACCTATGATAGGGAAGTGACCTCTTGCCATTTTAATGAGTTCTAACATGCAGCCCGCTTGTTTTGGATTGCCTGGTCCTGGCGATAACATCAAAACTACGGCTTTATCACAAGCCTGCATTTTATCAAAAATCAGCTGAGGGTTAACATTATTACGATAAACAACCAGCTCGTAGCCAATTGACTTAAGCTCATCAACCAGGTTGTAGGTGAATGAATCAAAGTTATCTAATAAAAAAACGGTTGTATTGGTCGGATTTGACATTATTTCTCCTCCTGAGATGCGATAATTGCATTGAGCACGGCCTGCGCTTTGCTACGGGTTTCATCCGCTTCTGATTGAGGTACGGAATCAAACACGACGCCGGCTCCGGCCTGAACTCTTGCAATACCGTCCGCGACAAAGGCTGAGCGAATCACAATGCAGGTATCCATATCACCTTCGCCGGTAAGATATCCTACAGCACCGCCATAACTGCCACGGCGTTTTTGTTCTGTCTGGCGAATTAAATCTGCTGCTTTTACTTTTGGCGCGCCGACCAAAGTTCCCATATTCAGGCAGGCCTGATAGGCGTGCAATGCATCCAAATCAGATCTAAGTTGGCCTTTTACCCGAGACACCAGATGCATTACAAAAGAATAGCGGTCAACTTTTTGTAAATCACAAACATAGCGGGTCCCTGGTTCTGAAACCCGAGCGACATCATTACGCGCCAAATCAACCAACATCATATGTTCTGCTAGTTCTTTTTTATCACTTCTGAGCTCTTGTTCAATGCGAGCATCTAAATCCAGGTTTATGCTGCCGTCATCATTAAAACCGCGTCTGCGTGTCCCTGCAATTGGGTAAATTTCAACTTCATTCGTTTGCTTTGTATATTTAACGGCTGATTCGGGCGAAGCGCCGAATAATTCAAAGTTTTTGTCCCGCATATAAAACATGTACGGGCTGGGATTTTGTTTCTTTAACTTGCGGTAGGCCGCAACAGAATCCGGACACGGCAGGCTAAAGGTTCTGGAAGGCACAACCTGGAAAATATCACCAACGCGAATATGTTCTTTTAAAGTATTGACCGACTGACAAAACTCTTGGTCACTGACATCGACCTCAATGTCCTCTGAACTCAGGTAAGTTTGAATATTCTGTTCTGCGTGGGTTTGTAACTGGCTTAGTTGCTGCTGATAATCGGTCAGGACTTTATCTGCATGAGCTTGCTCGGCTGCGGTAAAATTAAAATGGATTAATTCAGCCGACTGGTTCTGGTGATCACTGATAAGCAGTGTTTCAGCTAAATAAAAAACATAATCCGGACAGCTGTTTTCACCGACTTCAACTTGGATTAAATCTTCCACTACGCCTATTAAATCATAACCAAATACGCCGCCTAAAAATAATGGTGCCTGCTCTGGGTTATGGGCTTGTAGCGCTAAAATACTGCGTAAAATCTGGAACGGATTGGCCGTTTTCAGACGCTCATCTTCAGTTAACCCCTGCATCGGATGTGGAAAATGAAAGCTTACTCGGGTTTCACTGGATCCCGCTAATAAAAACTCGGTTAAATGAGATTGTAAGCTAGTCAGTACACGTTGACCGTTTTCGTTAAGTGCGTCCAGATCGACTTGGTGACCATTACATTCAATTCGAATGCAGGCATCCAGCAATAAAATACTTTTTAAGTTATCTTTACTGTCAATTTCTGCTGATTCGAGCAGCAGGCTGTGGACATGATCTTTGGCTAGTGAAGAATAAACCGTGAGTGGATCTTCAATATATTCGGTTGTCACTTGAGTTGTTGTAAATTGTTTTTTCATTTTAGGCTCTTGATTGGGTGTAGCTAAGCAAAATTAAATAAAGACTCGGTTAAAAATTGCATTTGATATTGCCATCGCCAACAACCTAGGTTTTTAAACAATAAACTCACTGTGTACTCTCTTTTTATTTTGGTTTGCTATTTTGCAACACTCATTTGTAAAAATATTACGTTGCGTATTGTACCTGATTCTGAAAAGAAAAAAGCCCGCAAATGCGGGCTTTTTTGTATTTGTTTATCCAATTAAATACAACTTACCCGCGCTTGAGCGAAGGCCACCACCAAATGTGAGTTAAAGTTGTATATTTCATGTTCACTTCTCTTTGGATAAAATAATATGTCTAATGAAACGCATATTTATGTTAAAGTCAACTGTTTTTATAATTTAAACGGATAATTGTTATCATGAAATTTGACTTACACAGTCACACCAATTGTTCTGATGGTGAATTAACACCTGAAGAGTTGGTACTGCGAGCCGACAACAAAGCAATTGATGTATTGGCAATCACTGACCATGATACAATTTCAGCGATTGAACCCGCGCTTGCCGCCATTGAAAAACATAAGCTGAATCTAAAACTGGTTGAAGGTGTAGAGATATCAACAAGCTGGCATGGTTTTGAAATTCATATTGTTGGCTTAAATATCAACAGTCAGGATAGTCAGTTATGTCATCGTCTGGAGCAGCAATTGGCAACCCGGGCATTAAGGGCTGAAAAAATTGCTCACAAGCTGGAAAAATTGGGTTTTGAAAACTGTTTTGATACAGTTAAAAATATGGCTCAGGGTAAAAGTATCAGTCGAGTTCATTTCGCAAAATATTTACTCAGAGAAGGGCATGTTAGCCATATTCAGCAGGCATTTGATAAATATCTGGCGCGCAGAGCTAAAGCTTATGTTGCTCCGATGTGGATTAGCATCGAAGAAGCGGTTGATTGGATTCATCAGGCAGGGGGAACAGCTGTTCTTGCACACCCGACCCGTTATGATATGACAAACAAGTGGGTCAGAAAACTGATTCAGGCGTTTAAACAATTTGGCGGTGATGCTATTGAAGCGTCATTACCCAGACAAAACAAAAATGAATTAATGCAATTGGTCAATTACGCCAATCAAGCCGAATTAAAGGTATCCCAAGGGTCTGACTTTCATCGGGTTTCACCTTATACTGAACTGGGAAGAACTTTAGATTTACCACAGGGTTGTCAGCCGGTTTGGCAAGATTGGCATTAGTTAAAACAGGCATCATAAATTTACAGATAGGGAGTAGGGTATGAGTCAATTTTTTTATATTCATCCAGAAAACCCACAAAAACGCTTAATTCAACAAGCTTGTGAAATTATTAAAAAAGGCGGTGTGGTGGTTTATCCAACTGATTCAGGCTATGCGATTGGATGCCATATTGGTGATAAAGCGGCATTAGAGCGCATTTGCCGTATTCGCCAACTTGAGTTAGATCATGATTTTACATTGGTATGCAGCGAGTTATCTGAGCTGGCTACTTACGCTAGAGTTGAAAACCAGACGTTCAGAATGTTAAAAAACAGCATTCCCGGGCCTTATACTTTTATTTTAAAAGCGACTAAAGAAGTGCCTAGGCGTTTACAAAATCCAAAACGAAAAACGATAGGCCTTAGAGTGCCGGACAATAAAATTGCGTTAGATCTATTAGCTTGTCTGGGTGAACCTATTATGTCTTCAACCTTAATTTTACCGGGTAAAGCGTTTGCTGAAGCTGATCCGGAAGACATTCGAGACGCGCTGGAACATCAGGTTGATTTAATCATCCATGGTGGTAATTTATCTGAGACGCCGACAAGTGTGATAGATATGTCTGATGACGAGGTTGTAGTTGTTCGTGAAGGTAATGGGGACGTCAGTGCTTTTCAATAGACATTAATCCGGAAGCGGTTCTATGAATCATCAGGCAAATGAGCAAATCCAAATACAACAACAGCTGCCACTGGCTTATGTCAGGGGTGAAGCTGTTATTGAAAAACCGGAAGATTTGTTTATTCCACCTGAAGCACTGGAAGTGATTCTGGAATCCTTCGAAGGGCCGCTCGATTTATTATTGTATTTGATCAAAAAACAAAAGTTTGAAATAGCGGAATTGCCTGTTCATCAAATCACAGAACAATATATGGAATATGTTGACGTGATGAAAGATGTAAATCTTGAACTGGCGGCTGAATATCTGGTCATGGCTGCAATGCTGGCAGAAATTAAATCCAGAATATTACTGCCAAAACTTAAAGTAGAAGAGACGGAAGAGGAAGATCCGAGAGCGGCATTAATCAGACAATTGCAAGAATATGAGGTGTTTAAGCGTGCAGCTGAAGGCATAGATGGTTTACCACGCAATGAGCGTGATTTTTTTCATCACTCAGTTGAAGTCGCTGACAATTGCAAACCTGTTATTATCCAACCCGAAGTTGAGCTAAAAGAGCTCGCGCTGGCGTTTGCAGCCGTATTAAAAAGAGCTGATAACTTTCAGCATCACCATATCACACCTGAGGTACTTTCAACCCGGGCTCGAATGACAGCGATTCTTGAGTATTTGGATAGCCAGGAATCAGATAATTATCTGCCTTTTAATGACTTTTTTGATATTTCTGAAGGCAAATCCGGTGTCGTTGTTACTTTTCTGGCAATTATGGAACTGGTAAAAGAGAAGTTAATCAGTTTAGTGCAAAATCAGGTATTCAGTGATATTCATGTACGCAGGGTTATTGCATAAAAACGCTGGTTGGATATCAAACTAAAATTAGGGTGAAAACTCTGTAAACTGGTTGGAGTGCATTATGAAACAACCTGATGTACCGGATAATGAAGCTTTAAGAATAAAAGCCTTAAAAGAATTACATATTCTCGATACTGAGCCTGAAGAGCGATTTGATCGGGTTACACGCCTTGCCAAAAATATATTTAGTGTTCAGATTGCGTTAGTCAGTCTGGTGGATTCTCACCGACAGTGGTTTAAGTCTAAAGCCGGCACTGAGGTATGCGAAACCAGTCGTGATATTTCATTTTGTGGGCATGTTATTTTGGGCGATGATATTTTTATTATCGAAGATGCGTCTCGAGATGAACGATTTTTTAATAACCCGCTTGTTACTGGTGAGCCTTTTATCCGCTTTTATGCGGGTTGCACTATTTATGATCATCAGAAAAATGCGTTGGGTACTTTGTGTATCATAGATAACCAGCCTCGCTCAATGGAAGAAAGAGACAAACACATTCTTTTTGATTTAGCCAGAATGATAGAAGCGGAAATAGCCGCGGTTGAGCTTATGGTTTCTGATCAGTTAACTCAGTTAGCCAATAGGCGTGGTTTTACGCTGATGGCTGAAAAATGTTTGGCTATATGCGAGCGAAATCAATTACCTGCAACTCTTATTTTTATCGATTTGAATCACTTTAAATCGATAAATGATGAGTTTGGTCATGCGGTTGGTGATTCTGCTTTGGTGAGTTTTGCTAAGATATTATCAGATATTTGTCGAAGTTCAGATATTGTTGCCAGAATAGCGGGTGATGAATTTATTATTTTTTTACATGACGCCACTCAGCTTGATGCCAAAAAACTTATCAACAGAATCTATGCCTATGTATCTGATCATAATCTACAAAGCAAAACTTATCAGCTTGATTTTAGTCATGGTATATACAGTTGTAGTGATTTTAACAGCAACTCACTGGAACAAATGATGGAAGAAGCAGATCAGCGTATGTACACAGATAAAAAAGAGACTAAATCAGCCCGCTAAGCGGGCTGATTTATCAGACTGGATGTATTATTTAGCATCCGTGGCAGGTGCATCACTGCGAGCTGTCGCTGCATTTGCGCCACCATATTTACCGGATTTATTAACAATACTTCGCAATTCAGCCGGAATTGATTCAATCTTTAATGCCTGATTGATGTCAATTTCGAGCGGTGTCGTTTGTGTCATAGGTGCAGTAGCATGCCCGCCTAAAAAGTGCTTTTTAGCTGGCTTTTTATCTGTTACTACGACTTGCGCCTGAGGCTCTGTTGGCACGCCTTCACTTTGCTCAGAATCAACCTGAGTCGATTCAGCTTGACTGGGCTTACCTGCAACAGGTGTTATTTCAGTTTCTGTCTCAGTTGTCTCTGTTGGTGCTTCAGTTTCAGATTCAAGCGAAGGTTCTGAAGATACTTGAGTCTCAGTTTCTTCAGATTTTTCAGCGCTTTCTTCACCTAATGGCAAGCTGTGTTGAACTTGCTCGCTGGTTACTTCGTCCTGTTCTGATGTATCTGATTCAGTTGTACCTTCCTGATTTGTTTCAGCAGTAGCCTGTACTTCAGTTACCGGCGCCTGAGTTTCTGATTCTGGGACAGTATCTGATTCAACATTTTGTACTTGACTCTCTGCCTGTTGAGGCTGTTCTGCTTCGTTAGCTGGCTGCTCCATCTCAGGGTAACGGCTTTGAACCGGGTCTTCCGTTATTTCAGCGTGCTGCATCACTTCAAACTCAAGTTCACTCTGTTGCTCTGATTTTTTGCTTAGCTGTGCTTCAGCGTTTTCGGCCTGATCATTCTGACCACGTCTGCGGCGTTGGCTATTTGCTCTTAAGTGGCGGGTACCACGGCGCTGACGACCGGATTTACCATCATTTTTGGGTGGCTCATGAAGCTCGAGCTGAACTTCCTGTTCATTTGCTAACTGAGCGGTAATTTCCTGTGTATCTGGAGATTCGACTTGCTCAGGTTCAGAAGCAAAGGTTTGAACAGCTTGAGTTACTTCATGTACCTGATTTGCTTCAAGTACAGGTTCTGCAGCTTGTTCGGCCTGTTTTACTGGCTCTTTAGCTTGAGGTTTAGCTGTTTCATTGACCTCAGTTGCCTTTTGTTTCGTCTCAGCCAAATTTTGTTTAGTTTCAACAGACTTTTGAGCAGTTTGTTTTTGCTCAGTTTGAGTTGATTCTACTGGCTTATTTTCAGTCTCTTTTTCAACTCTTACTTTACGGCGCTGCTGCCTGCGAGCTCTGCGTTCTTTTACTTTTTCCTCTTGAGCTTCATTTTGGCCTTTAGCTGCTCTAGGTTTGCGATTATTGGTTTTGTTTTTATTTGGTTTATTGGCCGGTTTATCTGTGGCAGCTTTATTTTGTTCAGTCTCCTGTGACGAACTCTGCGTACGATTATTTCTCGGCTTAGAACGTTTGTTTGAACGCTGTTTATTTCGGTTCGACGGTCTTGAACGGTTCGCTGCCGGTTTATTTTCTTGTTGGGGCTGTTTTTCCTGTGCCTCAGACGAAGAACCGGCAAACAGAGATTTTACCCAACTGAATAAGCGTGTGAATAAACCAGGCTGAGCTGGTGTTTTTGGCTCTGCCGGCTTTTCAGCAACAGTCGGTGCCGGAGCACTTGGTGCACTGAAGCCTTTCAGTGCGGGCTCTTCTTTTTTCTCCAGTGGTTTGATAGAAGGAGATATCGGCACTGACATGTCTTCATCTGGTGTTGAGATAAGCTTGTAGCTTAATTCATCACCTGAATCATCTAACTTGACACGAGACACCTCATAATTAGGTGTATCCATATGTGGATTTGGTACAACCACAACACGAACGTCATGTCCTTTTTCAATGAAACGAACCGCACCACGCTTCTCGTTTAATAAATAGGTTGCTACTTCAACCGGGACCTGTGCCTGAACCTGAACCGTATTTTCTTTTATCGCTTCTTCTTCGAGTAAACGTAAAATAGAAAGCGCTAAAGATTCAGTTGAACGTACAACACCTGTTCCCTGACAGCGAGGACAGCTCATATTAGAGCTTTCGCCTAAAGATGGACGCAGACGCTGACGCGACATTTCCATCAGACCGAATCGAGAAATACGGGCTAATTGAATTCGGGCTCTGTCTGGACGCACGGCTTCTCGCAAGCGATTTTCGACTTCTCGCTGATTTCGGGCCGGCCCCATATCGATAAAGTCGATAACAACTAAGCCACCTAAATCTCTTAGGCGTAACTGACGTGCAATTTCGTCTGCCGCTTCTAAGTTGGTATTTAAAGCGGTTTCTTCAATATCACCACCTTTAGTTGCTTTTGATGAGTTGATATCAATTGAAGTTAGGGCTTCGGTTGGGTCTATTACAATTGAACCACCTGAAGGTAAACGTACTTCACGTTTAAATGCAGACTCAATCTGGCTTTCAATTTGGAAATGCGTAAATAAAGGTACATCACCCTGATAGAGTTTTACCCGATTTACAAAGTCAGGCCGAACCAGAGAGATATGAGATTTTGCATTTTCATAGACGTCAGGATGGTCTATTAAAATTTCACCAATATCACGACGTAAATAATCACGAATGGCGCGAACAATAACGTTACTTTCCTGATGAATTAAAAATGGAGCAGGGCGTGAGTCAGCTGCGTTTTGAATAGATTCCCAATGTTTTAATAAAACATTTAAATCCCATTCAAGCTCTTCAAATGCTTTACCAACACCTGCGGTACGAACAATTAAGCCCATACCATTTGGCAGAGATAATTTAGCTAACGTTTCTTTTAACTGAGTTCGTTCATCCCCTTCAATTCGTCGAGAAATACCACCTGCTCTTGGATTGTTGGGCATTAATACCAGATAACTACCAGCTAAACTGATAAAGGTCGTTAGCGCTGCACCTTTCTGGCCGCGCTCTTCTTTATCAATCTGAACGATAACTTCCTGACCTTCCTTAACCACATCTTTAATGTTAGGGCGGCCTTGGAAAGTATAACCATCCGGGAAGTAACTTTTTGCAATTTCTTTAAGTGGTAAAAAACCGTGTCTTTCTGCGCCATAATCAACAAAAGCGGCTTCCAGGCTAGGTTCAACTCTAGTTATTTTACCTTTATAAATATTTGCTTTTTTCTGTTCATGACCATGGCTTTCTATATCCAGATCATAAAGGCGTTGCCCGTCTACCAGTGCAACACGCAACTCTTCTTCTTGAGTTGCATTAATTAACATACGTTTCATATTGTTCTTTTCACCACAAATGAAACGCCATATCCAAGTTGGAAATATATCGTTTTCTGAACTAAGTCACTCTCTCGAGTCTCTTTGTTTGACGTCACTGCTATCAATGAGATTGCTTGGATCACAAAAGATACTTCTTTTGGCTATCTACTGTCGTCTCATTTTAGCTAAAAACTATCAACAAATAAGATGGATGTATTGTTTTTTCATCTTTATTATTGTTGTGTCAAACCCAGTAGCTTGTGCAATCGGCTTAGCTACTAGTTGATGTCAGTCTGTTCTTTACTCTTTAACTGGGTAATGGCGTTTCTATCATAAAAACTTGGCATTCTCTGTCGGGGGGCTGTTTTAAAATACAACGAAAAATTACTCGCTTCGTATGTTTTTAAAAGTGCGTGTCTAAAACTAAGTCGGCTTTTAATCATCAACTCATGTTTAGTGCTGCAACCTAGACCTCTTACACAGTCAGAATGTCACCATCAAATCGTGTGTTATTATACACGTTTTTTGAAAAACTCTGGTATTAATTAATACCATCAGTGAAAATATAGCAAAGCTCTTGCCATAGCGGCAATCGAATTTAACTAAATATACGAAGATAATTGCATATGAATACAAATGACCACCGGTCGGTATCTTTATTGGATATAGATGAAGATAATTCTGGTCAAAGAATAGACAATTGGCTGAAGCGCGAACTTAAAGGCGTGCCAACTTCTCTCATTTATCGGATTCTTCGTAAAGGTGAAGTGAGAGTAAATAAAAAGCGTGTTAAACCTGAATACAAGTTAAAGGCAGGTGATTTGCTGAGAATCCCACCTATCCGGGTGGATAAGAAAAAAGAAGCTGAGTTTGTGGTAGGCGATCGTCTGCAAAAAGTGATTGAAGATTCCATTTTATATGAAGATGAAGTCATGCTGGTTATTAATAAACCATCAGGTATTGCGGTTCACGGTGGATCCGGTTTGCAGTTTGGTGTTATCGAAACACTACGACAGATAAGGCCTCAGATTAAGCAACTTGAACTTGTTCATCGCCTCGACAAAGAAACTTCCGGCTGTCTGATGATAGCCAAAAAGCGCTCAGCTTTGCGTAATTTGCATCAACAATTAAGGGATAAAATTGTTGATAAACGTTACTGGGCATTGGTCAGTGGTGCTTGGCCGAGTAAATTAAAGCGAGTTGAATTGCCTTTATTAAAGAACGAAGCCGCCGGAAATGGACGTAATGTCAGAGTAGATGAGGTAAACGGTAAACCCTCGCAAACCCGATTTAAGGTGTTAAGACGCTTTAATGAAGCAACTCTGGTTGAAGCTTTCCCGGTAACCGGACGAACGCATCAAATTAGGGTGCATGCGACGCAAAGTGGTCACCCTATTGCTATTGATGATAGGTATGGTGATAGTGAATTTGACAAAAAAATGAAGAAAGTGGGGGTTAACCGATTGTTTTTACACGCTGCCACTTTAACTTTTGTTCATCCTAGAAAAGAAGAAAAAATCAAAATAGAGGCGCCGCTGGAGCAAAACCTACAGGAGGCACTAGATAAACTGGCAAATGAAGTATAATAGAGAGCGCATATGCAAGATATTAAATGGGTGATATTTGACTGGGACGGCACTTTAATGGATTCAATTGATAGAATTGTTTCTTCATTTCAGGCGGCTAGCCGCCAGGTCAAAATTGATACGCCTTCTGTAGCTGAGGTCAAATCTATTATTGGTATGAGTCTACCAAAAGCCATTGATACTTTATTTCCGGATATTGACGCAGATACTCATCAACTGATGACAGAGGCATATCGTTATCAGTATATTGAAAATAATAAAACCCCTTCTCCGTTACTCGAAGGCGCTGAGCAGATCATAAAAGGGCTGAAATTTGCGGGTTATAATCTGGCTATTTCAACCGGGAAAGCCCGGGCCGGTTTAAATCGGGTGCTCGCGCATTCTGGAATTGCTGATTATTTTGATGATTCAATTTGCGCAGACGAGAGTGAATCCAAACCTGCACCGGATATGCTCCATACTCTGCTTGAGCGTAATCAAGTAGAGTCACATCAGGCGATTATGATTGGTGATAGCGTATTAGATTTACAAATGGCCAAGCATGCCAACATGAAAGCGATAGGGGTCACTATGGGCGCCGGAAAACGGGAAGCATTGGCAAGTGCAGACCCGCTGCATATCATTGATCACCTCAATGAATTGTATGCGATTTTTAATCTGTCGCTGGCTGAAGCCTGATCTTCAGCCAGAATGACAGCTCAGCATTAACCGGCTGTCAGTAGATTTACGCCAAATCCTGCAAAAAGTTCATTCAGCGCGATTAAAGGCAAGCCGATCAAGGTATTTGGATCACGGCCTTCGAGTTTATCAAACAGGCAAATACCCAAAGCTTCACTTTTAAAACTACCGGCGCAGTTTAACGGCTGCTCTTTTTTAATGTAAGCGGTTATTTCTTCAGCACTTAGTTGTCTGAAATGCACAATAAAAGGTTCTACTATTGTTTTTATCTCATGGTTTGGTGATACCAGAGTTAATCCTGTGTAAAAAGTAACCGCTTGACCGCTGAGCATAGCCAATTGCTGATGTGCTTTTTCTTCAGTACCCGGTTTGCCCAGAATAACGCCTTTAACGACTGCAACCTGGTCTGAGCCTATGACAAAACTATTTGGGTGGGCTTTAGCGCCAGCTTGCGCTTTTAATTGTGCAAGTCTGGCAACTAACTGCTCAGGTTGCTCGTTTTCGAAAGGGGTTTCATCGGTTTCTGGTTTGCAGGTTGAAAAGGTTAGCTGAAACTTGTCAAGCAGAGCTTTACGAAAAGGAGAGGTAGATGCTAAGACAATTTTGGGCTGTGGTTGCATATTTTTACCTTAATTTGGGGTTAGAAAATATTTTTTTATCATGATACGCTATTTTCTCCTTTTTTTATTTGACTAAGCAATAGCAGATCGCTAGTATTCGCGCCCTATGCAAAAGGTAAAAATGCCAGTTGAGCTAGATCCTGTAAAAAGTGCGCACAAGCGTTCCGACTTTGTAGGTATATTTCAACTGAAAGATTTAAGTCGTTTATACGAATTCGTCGTGTCTGATTCTGGACAGGTCGATGTTGATCTTAAATGTACCTATGATGAGCAAGGCTTGCCTATTATGCTCATCAATGCAAAAACGGTTGTTGATGTTTCTTGTGAGCGTTGTGGTGGTCATTTAACGTTAGATTTACTTGTTAATGCTACCTATACTCCAAAACTGAGTAAAACAGATGAGGACTTAATCCCGTCTGATTATACGATTGTTGATATAAATGAATATGGCCTGCTTGATTTAAAAGCTTTGATCGAAGATGAGCTTTTATTGGCTATTCCACTTGTACCTAAACATCCGGTTGAAGAGTGTGCAATCAAAGAACAAGACATGAGTTGGGGGGAGCTTGATAAAGCTGCCCAAGAAAAGCCAGCTAACCCGTTTGATGTACTGAAAAGTTTAAAGAATCCAAAATAAACAGGAGATAAGAAATGGCTGTTCAACAGAACAAAAAATCTCGTTCTAAGCGTGACATGCGTCGCTCTCATGATTCGCTAACTGCTGCTAGCTTGTCAATCGATAGTACTTCTGGTGAAACTCATCGTCGTCACCATGTTACTGCTGATGGCTACTACAAAGGCAAAAAAGTAGTTTCTGCATAAGCGAGTCTGCTTTGACGAATCTAACGATAGCGTTAGATGCAATGGGAGGCGATTATGGGCCTCCCGTTACTATTCCTGCTGCACTTAGTGTGTTAGCTGAAAACCCTCAATTACATTTTCTTATCTGTGGCGATAAGTATCAGATTAATCCGCTTTTAACTGGTATTTCCAATCATCTATCACACCGTATTCAAGTTGTACACTGTTCCCAAGTTGTTGCTATGGGAGACAAACCCTCAGTCGCTTTACGTAATAAAACAGACTCTTCGATGCGTATTATGCTCGACCTGGTTAAAGATAATAAAGCTCAGGCATGTGTTAGCGCAGGCAATACAGGTGCTTTATTAACTATGGCCTATCGGGTACTAAAAATGTTACCGGGTATAAAGAGGCCTGCATTAGTGACGGCTATACCAAGTGTTGATGGGCACAAAACCTATGTTTTGGACCTTGGGGCAAACGTCGTTTGCGATGAACATATTCTGCATCAATTTGCTTTGATGGGGAGTGTATTGATCGAAAAAAACGAATGCAAAAACCCTCGTGTTGGTTTGTTAAACGTTGGCGAAGAAGAAATCAAAGGCAGTGAGACGATAAAAAAAGCTGCAAAACTGCTCAAAGAAGATAAATCCGTTAATTATATTGGCTATGTTGAAGGCAATGATATTTTCACGGATAAAGTAGATGTGGTGGTTTGTGATGGATTAGTAGGCAATATTGCAATGAAAGCCTGTGAGGGATTAGCTAAAACTGTGGTTAATTCAATAAAAACAGTAGCATCTGGAAGTTGGATCAGTAGAATATTTGCAGCAATTGCTTTGCCGATGCTAAAAAAGCTCTATCGGCAAATGAACCCTGACCAGTACAATGGCGCAAGTTTGTTAGGATTGCGTGGTATTGTTATTAAAAGTCATGGTAATGCTTCGAAGGACGCATTTAAATATGCGCTCGAAGAAGCGATTAAAGAAATTCGCCATCAAGTACCTGAAAAAATAGGTAATCGAATCGAGACGGCGTTAACAGACAGGTCTTAATTAAATATGTATTCAAAAATTATCGGTACGGGAAGCTATTTTCCTGAGCAAGTTAGAACCAATGCTGATTTAGAAAAAATGGTTGAAACCAGCCATGAGTGGATTGTTGAGAGAACTGGTATTTGTGAACGCCGAATAGCCGGACCTGATGAAAACGTAGCGACTATGGGTCACCAAGCCTCATTAAAAGCATTAGAAGCTGCAGGCATTGAAGCATCCGATATCGATCTAATTATTTCTGCAACGACCAGCTGGGAAAAAGCATTACCCAGTGCGGCTTGTGAAATCCAGAACCTGCTTGGTTTACCCGGGGTTCCTGCGTTTGATATTGGTGCAGCCTGTGCTGGATTTTGTTATGCATTAAGTGTTGCAGATCAGTTTATTAAAGCGGGTAATGCAAAACGAGTTTTAGTGGTGGGTACAGATGCATTGACCCGATTGTTAGATCCAAAAGACCGAACTATGATTGTTTTATTTGGTGACGCGGCCGGTGCCTGTATTTTAGAAGCGAGCGAAGAGCCTGGCATTTTATCGACTCATATTCATGCTGATGGCCGTTTTGCAGATTTATTAGGTGCTGATTTACCGGAGCGTGGTAATGAAGCCAGCGTGCATGAAGCTTATGGCTATATGAAAGGTAACGAAGTATTTAAAGTGGCAGTTACCAAGCTAAGCGAAATTGTCACAGAAACGCTTAAAGCCAATAACCTTGATAAATCTGAGGTTGACTGGTTAGTGCCACACCAAGCCAATTATCGCATCATCAAAGCAACCGCTAAAAAACTCAATATGACGATGGACCGTGTTGTCGTCACGCTCGATAAGCATGGTAATACGTCAGCCGCTTCAGTGGTAACTGCATTAGACGAAGCAATTCGCGACGGTCGTATTCAAAGAGGCCAGACTGTGCTGTTGGAAGCATTTGGTGGCGGGTTCACTTGGGCTTCTACTTTGATTAAGTATTAATTTTTAAATAAATAACGAGAACAATTCATGTCTGAACAAAAAATTGCATTTGTTTTCCCGGGTCAAGGTTCACAAGCGGTTGGTATGTTAGCCGACTTGTATGAATCGAACGCATGTGTCAAACAAACATTTGAACAAGCGTCGGATGCTTTAGGTTATGACTTATCTAAAATTATTTTAGAGGGACCTGCCGAAGACTTAGGTAAAACAGAAATTACTCAGCCTGCTTTATTAACGGCAAGTACTGCTATTTATCGTTTATTAGGTGAAAAAGGCGCAGCGCAACCAGCATTTATGGCGGGTCACAGTCTGGGCGAATATTCTGCATTAACGGCCGCTGGTGTCATTGCATTCGAAGACGCGGTTAAATTAGTTGAATTACGTGGCAAAGCCATGCAACAAGCTGTACCTCAAGGTGTGGGTGCCATGGCCGCGATTATCGGATTAGATGACCAAGCGGTTATTGATGCTTGTGCACAAGCATCCGGCACAGAGATTGTCGCTGCCGTTAACTTTAATTCTCCTGGTCAGGTAGTGATTGCAGGTCATAAAGCGGCGGTTGATGCTGCATCTGTATTATGTAAAGAAGCCGGTGCAAAACGCGCATTGCCTTTACCTGTCAGTGTTCCGTCTCACTGCGAATTAATGAAGCCGGCTGCAGAGCAACTAGCTCAGGCATTGGCTGATATTAAATTTTCAGCACCAGAGATCAGTGTTGTCAACAATGTGGATGTAAAAGTTGAAACCAGTGCTGAAGCGATTCAGCAAGCTTTGGTCAGACAACTATATTGTCCTGTACGCTGGACGGAAACGGTTCAGTATCTGGCGGATCAAGGTGTTACTCAATTAGTTGAAGTTGGGCCTGGCAAGGTCTTAAATGGATTAACTAAACGTATCGTTAAAACGCTAACGGCCGTTTCAGTTAATAATGAAGCAACTTTAGAATCGTATATCAACGGGTAAATTTATGTTTTCAAGTTTAGAAGGACAAGTCGCGTTAGTGACAGGGGCAAGCCGAGGTATCGGTAAAGCGATCGCATTAAATTTAGTAGCGGCTGGTGCGACTGTCATAGGTACAGCAACATCAGAAAAAGGTGCGGCAGCAATATCTGAATATTTGGGCAGCAAGGGTAAAGGTCTGGCACTTAATGTCACAGACAACGACTCAATTTCTGCGTTATTTGCACAGATTAAAGCAGATTTTGGTGACATCGATATTCTGGTTAATAACGCGGGTATCACCCGTGATAATCTGATGATGCGAATGAAAGAAGAAGAGTGGGATGATATTTTAACTACAAACTTAACTTCTGTATTCAAACTATCGAAAGCTGTATTACGTGCTATGATGAAAAAACGCACAGGTCGAATCGTAAACATAGGTTCAGTTGTGGGTTCTACCGGTAATCCGGGGCAGGCTAACTACTGTGCAGCAAAAGCCGGGTTAATCGGTTTTACCAAAGCACTGGCTAAAGAAGTCGCTTCACGTGGCATTACGGTGAACTCTGTTGCACCTGGTTTTATCGACACAGATATGACAAAAGAGTTGAGCGAAGAGCAAAAAAATACTATCTTTGCACAAATTCCGGCGGGTCGTTTGGGGCAGCCTGAAGAAATCGCTGCGGCTGTTTCATTTTTAACCAGTAAAGAGGCCGCTTATATCACTGGTGAAACCATTCACGTGAATGGTGGAATGTACATGGCATAATTGCCAAACTTATGGTGCAATCGAGAGTAGATTCTTTTTTAATTTACGGGTATCATTTGCGCCATTCGAATGCTACTGAATTTGAATATGGTTTGATTTTCTATGAGGTTAGACCAGTATTTAAATGCAAGTTTTAACTTGCAACTAACAAATTTATTTTAATAAACTACGGCAAATTTGTGCATACTGCACTTTGTCTGAGGGAAACTTAATATTATGAGCAACAACATCCAAGAAAGAGTATACAAAATCATCGTTGAGCAATTAGGCGTTAAAGAAGAAGAAATCACTAACGAAGCTTCTTTCGTTGACGATTTAGGCGCTGATTCATTAGACACTGTTGAATTAGTAATGGCTCTTGAAGAAGAATTCGATACTGAGATTCCTGACGAAGAAGCTGAAAAAATTACAACTGTTCAAGCTGCTATCGACTACGTAGTTGCTAACAAAGAATAATTTAGTACTCTGGGCGGTCTGAGACCGCCTTTTTTATACCTATCATACTACTCCTTTTGGGGGCTTATCTAGTGTCAAAACGTCGTGTCGTTGTCACCGGACTCGGGATGCTATCGCCGGTCGGTAATACAGTAGACGATTCTTGGAAAGCATTGTTAGCAGGTCAAAGTGGTATCCAATTAATTGATACGTTTGATGTTAGCAACTTTTCAACTCGTATTAGTGGTTTAGTTAAAGGCTTTAATTTCGAAGATTATTTACCTAAGAAAGAAGCCAAAAAAATGGATACTTTTATCCAGTATGGTGTTGCAGCTGGTATTCAGGCTTTTAAAGATTCAGGTCTTGAAGTGACTGAAGAAAATGCTCATCGTGTTGGTGCAGCCGTTGGTTCTGGTATTGGTGGTTTATCTTTAATTGAAGAAAACCATAGCAAGTTATTGTCGAGCGGCCCGAAACGTATGTCTCCATTTTTTGTGCCTTCAACCATTATCAATATGATCTCAGGTCATTTGTCGATATTATTTGGGTTGAAAGGGGCAAATATTGCAATTACCACGGCTTGTACAACGGGTGTTCATAACATTGGTCATGCAGCACGAATGATTGCTTACGGTGATGCTGATGCCATTTTAGCCGGCGGTGCAGAAGCTGCAACCACGCCTTTAGGGTTAGGTGGTTTTGCCGCTGCACGTGCTTTATCGTCACGTAATGACGATCCGACTAAAGCAAGTCGTCCATGGGATAAAGACAGAGATGGTTTTGTCATGGGTGATGGTGCAGGTGTTATGATGCTTGAAGAATACGAGCATGCAAAAGCACGTGGTGCCAAAATTTACGCTGAGCTGTCCGGTTTTGGAATGAGTGGTGATGCAAACCACATTACTTCGCCACCAGCAGATGGTGCTGGCGCTCAATTAGCAATGTCGAATGCAATTGCGGATGGCAATATTAGCTTGGATAAAATTGGTTATTTAAATGCACATGGTACTTCTACACCAGTTGGTGATTTAGCAGAAACCAATGCAGTTAAAAATCTATTTAAAGATCAGGCTAGTAAGGTAATGGTAAGTTCAACTAAGTCTATGACAGGTCACTTATTAGGTGCTGCAGGCGCGATTGAAGCTATCATTACGGTAAAAGCGTTACAGGATCAAAGTGTTCCACCAACAATTAACCTCGACAATCCGGATGAAGGTTGTGATCTGGATTATGTTCCTCATGAAGCACGCCAGGCAAACTTTGAGTATGCCTTATGTAATTCATTTGGTTTTGGTGGTACAAACGGTTCATTGTTGTTCCGCAAAGTTTAACCTGTTTGGTTTAACTTAAGTTAAACCTCCAACTTATGCAGTTAATTCAGGTTGACGCTCACCATCATCAAATTAGCGCGTTTAATCGCGCTTTTCAATTTGGTGATGGTCATTTCACAACACTCCTTATCGAAAACAAACATATTTGTCTGTGGCATTTGCATAAAGCCAGACTACTGCATGCTAATCAAACTTTGTTTTTCCCGGAAATTGATTTAGATAAAATTGAAATTGAGTTGAATCAAATCGCTCAAACCGGACAAGCTAAAATCGTCAAAATTTTAGTGAGCCGGGGTAATAGTCAACGGGGTTATGCTATCCCTGAAGGGGCGCAAGCACAGGTCTACTTATTTATTTCAGATTATCATGCCGGACATTTTAGTTACCCGGATGGGGTTCATCTGGCTTTATTGACAACTCAAATTGGTCAGCAACCGAGTTTAGCAGGTCTTAAACACTGTAACAGGCTTGAACAGGTGTTAATTAAACATGAATTGTCAGCATTAAACGCAACTGATGGTTTGGTTTTTGATAAAGACGGGCAATTAATTGAAACCAGTTTGGCGAATGTATTTTTATTGATTAATGATATTTGGGTAACACCTGATTTATCATTATCCGGTGTGGCTGGCGTCATGCGTCAATTTTGTTTAGATAGCTTGCCCGACCAAGGCATAAAGACAGAAATTAGAAAAATTTCCCGTTCAGATTTAGCAAACGCATCGGCTGGTTTTATTACCAACGCTTTGATGAAATCGGTGCCGATTGCATCTGTCGAAGCGCAATATTTAGACTTAGAACTTGCCCAAATAATAACCAGGAAGTTAAATGAAGCAGTCTTTTAAATTTTTAATCGGGTTGAACGCAACGGTTTTTTTAATCAGTTCGGTATGTTTATTTCTAGCTTGGAAAATGGGTTCCGAACTGTCTGAACCCAGAACAATTGAACCTCAGCTAATTACCATTAACAAAGGCGAATCTCTTTATACTTTATTGGCAGAGCTAGAACAAAAGCAATTGATTCAATCTGGCTGGCAAATTAAGTTATTAGGTAAGCTTAGCCCTGAGTTTACCCGAATTCAGGCCGGCACTTTTTTACTGGAAGGTGAATTATCGAGCCTGGACGTTATAAGACAACTGACACAGGGACAACCACACCAGTTTAAAATAACGTTTCCGGAAGGTATCAGCTTCAGACAATGGCAAGCTGAACTTAAGCAAAATGAACAGATTAAGCAAACCGATTATCAATCAGAGCTTGAGCAGTTAATGGCGCCTTATGATTCGATAGAAGGACTCTTATTTCCGGATACTTATTATTTTACCGCCAAAAGCTCAGATTTCTCATTAATCAAAGCCGCGTTTGAAAGGATGCAAAAAACTAAAAAGCAACTGGTCCCTCAAATGCCAGATGCTGAGTGGTATCAGATGTTGATTTTGGCCTCTATTATTGAAAAAGAAACAGCCGTTAAGAGTGAAATGCCTTTGGTTGCGTCAGTATTCGTTAACAGGCTGAATAAAAAAATGCGCTTGCAAACCGATCCGACCGTCATTTATGGACTTGGCGAGCGATATCAGGGAGATATAAAACGTTCACATCTGAACGAAAAAACGCCTTATAATACCTATAAGATTAATGGTCTGCCACCAACACCGATTGCGATGCCAGGACTGGCAGCTATTGAAGCTGCATTAAATCCAGCTTCAAGCGACTATCTTTATTTTGTCGCTGATGGAAAAGGTGGGCATGTTTTTTCAAAAAACCTGAAAGCACACAATCAGGCTGTACGTGAATATTTAAAATTAACCCAATCTAATTAAGTGAAAATCAATTAGACAGTCATAAGATAAAAATATATGCAAAAAGCTCCCTTTATTGTAATTGAAGGCTTAGAAGGTGCCGGTAAAACAACTGCTTTAGGTTACATCAAAGCCTGGCTAGAGCAGAACTCAATTGATTATATACAAACCCGAGAACCGGGTGGTACCCCTATGGCTGAGCAACTACGTGATTTGGTTAAAGCGATTCGTGATAATGAAAAGGTAACGCCAGAAGCTGAATTATTGATAATGTATGCGAGTCGAGTGCAGCTAATTGAGAACGTGATAAAACCGGCTCAGGCTGAAGGTAAATGGGTAATCGGTGACCGTCACGATTTGTCATCCCGTGCTTATCAAGGCGGTGGAAGAGGCATTTCAGACAGCTTAATTGAGCCGATTCGAAAAGCCGTACTCAAAGGGTTTGAACCCGATTTAACCTTTTATTTGGATATCCCACCGGAAATTGGATTAGAGCGCGCACGTGCCCGAGGTGAATTGGACCGGATTGAACTGGAACAAATGACCTTTTTTACCCAAACCAGAGCTAAATATTTAGAAATTGCTCAATCGGATGACAAAATTAAGGTAATTAATGCTCAGCAGCCGGCTGAAATAGTGGGTCAACAATTACAAGCTTTGCTAACCGAGTATTTTAAACGATAAAAGGTAAATTGAGTGGATATACCCTGGCTTGAACCGTTAAAACAACAGTTGTCGAATCAATATCAGCAAAATAACCTGCACCATGCGTTGTTGATTAGTGGCGCTAAAGGTATGGGCAAACACCAATTTGCAATTGAACTGGCTCAAGGTTTGTTATGTGATAGTCAATCTGGGATAGCCTGTGGTCAGTGTAAATCCTGTTTGTTACATACTACACATGCCCACCCAGATTTTTTTATTGCACAAGATCCGGATGCAAAAAGTATTGGCGTGGATTTGATCCGAAAAGTAGTCAGTAAAGCGCAGCAAAAATCCCAACTCGGGGGGGCCAGTGTTTTTTATATCCCGGATTGCGATAAAATGACGGATGCATCTGCTAATGCATTACTAAAAACACTGGAAGAACCTGGACAAAATAAATATCTTATTTTGACTACTCAGGCCAGTAACAGACTGCTGGCAACGATATTAAGTCGATGTCAGCAATATCAGATACGGCCTCCGAAATTGGCGAATTTAACAGCTTGGGTCGATGCACAGGGCGTTGATAAAAATGTGTTTGAAACCATTTATCAGCAAGTTAACGGCTCGCCTTTAATCGCACTTGAGCATGCTAAAAGTGATTATTTAGTTGAGCACAAAGCTTTTTTAGCTGAGTTTAAGTTATTAATAACCGGAAAAACCTCAGCGTTTGAGTTTAGTCAGCAGTTTGATGAAGCCAATGCCGGGCAGCAATTGGACTGGTTAAGTCAGGCTGTGTTGAAATGGTTGAATGCAAAGCTTGCAAATCCGGCTAAGTCACCGCAGCAGGCTTTAAAAGGGCTGATTATTAGTGATATATTGTCTTTGATAGCAAAAACAAAAGCGCAAATGCTACAATCAGGCATAAACAAAAAAATGCTTTATCAAAGTCTGTGTTTTAAAGTCGTTGATAAATTAAAAAGTTAGCGACAGGATCTGTCGTACGTTACAAATTTATTAGGCAGCAATTAAATGGAAGAGCTCACCTTAGAATTTACGAACCAACACATGTTATACAAGTGCTATATGTCATTTACCAAAGAGGGTGGTTTGTTTGTAGCGACTAATCGACATTATGAACTCGGGCAGTCTTTAGCATTAAACGTGCTCCTGCCTGAAGAAGAAACGCATTACAGTGTTAGCGGTAAAGTTGCCTGGGTTAATCCATCAGCTTCTCACAGCCATGCGCCTCAGGGAATCGGGGTTGCCTTTATTGACGATAAGCACAATTTAAAAGAACGAATTGAAAAACGACTGGGTCCACTTTTAGGGTCCAGTGAACCAACTTATACTTTATAAACCGATTGGAGTAACTTTTGTTAGTCGATTCCCATTGTCACCTGGATAGGTTAAAGCTTGAAGAACTAGGCGGCTCGCTCGATTCAGTTATTGCTACAGCCAGAGCAAAAAATATTGAGCACTTTTTATGTGTTTGCGTCACATTAAACGATTTTGAAAAAATGGCAGAAATTGTCGCGAATTATCCCGATGTGTCTGTTTCCTGCGGTGTTCATCCGCTGCACAAAGAAGATATGTTTGATAAAGCCGATCTATTAAGATTAGCCAATCAGGACAAAGTTGTAGCAATTGGAGAAACTGGTTTAGATTATTTTTACAGCGAAGATACTAAACCCTGGCAGCAGCAGGCTTTTCGCCAGCATTGTCAGGTGGCGGTAGAATTGGATAAACCACTGATTATTCACACGCGGGATGCTCGTCAGGATACCATTGATATTTTAAAGCAGGAAGCGGCTGAAAAATGTGGCGGTGTCCTGCATTGCTTTACCGAATCACTGGAGATGGCCAAAGCCGCAATCGACTTAAACTTTTATATTTCAATCTCGGGCATTGTCACCTTTGGTAATGCCAGCGAATTAAGAGATGTTGTGCGTGCTTTGCCACTGGATAGATTATTGGTCGAAACCGACTCACCCTGGCTCGCACCTAAACCTTATCGCGGAAAACAAAATCAACCGGCTTATGTGCATGAAGTCGCGCAGTTTGTTGCGGATTTAAAAGGGATTTCACTTGGTCAGTTAGCGGAAATTACAACGGAAAATTTTTACCGTTTATTTAAACAAATTAAATTAAATCGGGCAGCATAAACGCAAGTCCGGGAACTTTTATTTTGTATAAATCAAAGTATGTTGTACATTGACCCGCATTAATTAGAAATTTTGGCAGGCTAATAACTCAATAATTATGTCAGAAATTGAAATCAATACAGACGGCGTTGAACAACTCGCGCTCAGAAAATTCACCGAAGATGCCTATTTAAATTATTCCATGTACGTCATCATGGATAGGGCGTTACCGCATATTTCCGACGGTTTAAAACCGGTTCAGCGGCGAATTGTTTATGCCATGTCAGAGCTGGGTTTATCAGCAGCCGCTAAATACAAAAAGTCGGCGAGAACCGTTGGTGACGTATTAGGTAAGTTTCATCCCCATGGGGATTCAGCCTGCTATGAAGCTATGGTGCTGATGGCTCAGCCATTTTCGTATCGCTACCCTTTGGTTGATGGGCAGGGAAACTGGGGGGCGCCGGATGATCCCAAATCTTTTGCTGCGATGCGTTATACCGAAGCCAGATTGTCTAAGTTCTCGGAAGTTTTACTGACAGAGTTAGGGCAGGGTACAGTTGAATGGGGACCTAACTTTGACGGGACGTTAAAAGAACCTGTTAATTTACCGGCAAGATTGCCTCATATCCTGCTTAATGGGGTCACCGGGATAGCGGTTGGTATGGCTACTGATATCCCTCCGCACAATGTGCGTGAAGTGGTTTCTGCGGCAAAATATTTATTAGATCATCCTAATGCTGGCATTGAGAAACTAATGTCTTTCGTTCCGGCGCCTGATTTTCCGACCGAAGCAGAAATTATTACACCAACGGCTGATATTCGCAAAATATATGAAACTGGCCGTGGCTCAATTAAAATGCGGGCTGTCTATGAACTGGAGCAGGGTGAAATTGTCATCAATGCACTGCCGCACCAGGCATCTAGTGGTAAAGTGCTGGAGCAAATTGCTGCTCAGATGCAAACTAAAAAGCTACCTATGGTGGCGGATTTAAGGGATGAATCTGATCATGAGAACCCAGTTCGCCTAGTCATTGTACCGCGTTCAAACCGGGTTGATATTGATGTATTGATGACGCATTTATTTGCAACAACCGATCTGGAAAAAAGCTATCGGGTCAATCTGAATATGCTTGGGTTGAACGGACGTCCGCAAGTGAAAAGTTTAAGCTCTATTTTAACCGAATGGCTTACTTTCCGTTTAGATACTGTAACCAGACGGCTAAATTTCCGTCTCGATAAAGTGCTCGCCAGACTGCATATTCTTGAAGGTTTGTTAGTCGCTTTTTTAAATATTGATGAAGTCATCCATATCATTCGAACGGAAGACAAACCTAAACAAGCGCTGATTGATAGATTTGAATTAAGTGAAAAACAAGCTGAAGCCATCCTTGAACTAAAATTAAGACAGTTGGCTAAACTCGAAGAAATTAAGATCCGCTCTGAGCAGGATGAGCTAGAAGCGGAAAGAGAATGGCTCGAGTCTGTATTGGGTTCTGAAACCGAGCTTAAAAAGCTGGTTAAAAAAGAATTAACCGAAGATGCTCAAAAGTATGGTGATGACAGACGCTCGCCTATTGTCGAGCGAAAAGAAGCAAAAGCACTGAGTGAAAAAGATTTAGTGCCCAGCGAAGCGGTTACTTTGGTGGTTTCTGATAAAGGCTGGGCAAGATGCGCTAAAGGGCACGATGTTGATGTGAATGGCCTAAATTATAAAGCCGGGGACAGTTATTTATCTTCCGCTAAAGGTCGCTCAAATCAGCCATCTGTCTTTATTGACTCCAGTGGTCGAGCATTCTCAACTGAAACACATACGCTGCCGTCTGCCAGAAGCCAAGGGGAGCCTTTATCAGGTCGATTTACAATTGCTGCCGGAGAACGGATAGAGCATGCCTTGCTCGCTAATCCGGAGGATACTTTCTTAATCAGTTCTGATGCAGGTTATGGTTTTGTGACCCAATATAGTGATCTGATCAGCAAAAATAAAAACGGTAAGGCCGTTTTAACTTTACCTGTTAATGCTAAAGTTTTAACACCCGTCTCGATTAAGCAAGTAGAATCCAAACTGGTTGTCGTGATTTCGAATGAAGGGCGAATGCTGTTATTCCCGCTAGCTGAGCTGCCTATCTTAGGTAAGGGTAAAGGTAATAAGATGATCAGCATCAGTAGTGAAAGAGCGCGCAATCGTGAAGAGTTCGTCCGCCATCTGGCGGTTGTTGACCAGGATGAATCTCTGGTACTTGTCGCTGGAAAACGCAAGATGACGTTAAAACCGGATGACTGGTCGCATTATCGCGGTGAGCGAGGCCGTCGGGGTAATAAATTGCCAAGAGGTTTACAGCGAGTCGACGAAATTTATGTTGAAAACTCAGGCGCTGAGACAGAAGAAGCTGGTAGTTAAGCAATTATCTACAGGTTTTATATAATAAATGACTTTAATGATAGCCCAGTGCTTAACAACTGGGCTTTTTTATTACCTCTGTTAAAGAGGTATTTTGAAATAGGAAAACCACATTGTTAGCTGTAATTAGACTTATCTTAATTGGCCTGTTTGTGATTATTGCCAGTTTACTGGGTATCATCTTTTGCATAGCCCGGCCATTCCACAAAAATAATGTTTATTGGTTAGGTCAGCTTTATGGTCAAGCTGCAAAAATTTTAGGTTGTCGTCTTGTTATTCGTCATGCTGAGAATGTAACAGACAATATGCCTGCTGTGTTTATCGCTAACCATCAAAATAGCTATGATATTTTTACTTTATGTAAAAGTGTATTGCCTAATACCGTCACTATAGGTAAAAAAAGCTTAAAATGGATCCCGTTTTTTGGTCAGCTTTACTGGCTCAGTGGCAATATACTCATTGACCGGGAAAATCGCAAAAAAGCTCTTGCGTCATTGAAGCATTCGTCAAAAGTCATTAACCAAGGTAAAACCTCTATTTGGATGTTCCCCGAAGGCACGCGCTCATATGGACGTGGACTACTGCCTTTTAAACGAGGTGCATTTCAATTAGCACAAGTTGCTAACGTGCCAATCGTACCTGTATGTATGAGTACGACACATGACAAAATTAAACTCAACCGCTGGTCAAATGGCACTATAATTATAGAAAGTTTGCCTGCAAGGTACTTGTCAGACGAACACAAATCAAATATGAAACAGGCATGCGCAGACTATCATGCGATGATGCTGGAAAAAATTAACCAACTCGATGCCGAAGTTGAACAGCTTAATCAAACTAAAAGGTCCAAATAATGGAATTTAATGATGATCCTCAGGCATTTAACGCCTTAGTTGTAGAGTCGCTTATTGCGGACGGTAGTGATCCGGATGCTATTTATGAAATTGAACATCATTTTTCTTCAGTTGATTTTGATGTATTAGAAAAAGCGGCAGTCGCTGTGTTTAAATTAAACTATGAAGTGACTGATGCCGAGGAATTTGAAACTGATGATGGCATGGAAATTTTTGCTTTTGATGCGCTCTCTGAGTCAGCTTTAGACTTGGATGCAATTAACAAACAAACTGAACAAATGCAGCAAATAGCCAGTCAATATAAAGTTCAGTATGATGGCTGGGGCACCGAGTTTATTCCCGCAGACGAGCAATAAGTCTTAAAAAAGAGTTGCGAAATACTCGCAACTCTTTGCTTTTTATTTTTGTAAATAATCTATTCTTCAGGCCATTCAGTGTAAGCTTCTTCAACTGAGATAAACCCTTTTTGGGACTCGCTGTATGCACTTACTGTCCCTTTTTTGATATTGTATACCCAACCATGCAGTTGAACTTGTTCTAACGCCAGTTTAGTTGCCACTGCTGGGTGAGTGCGTAAATGATGCATTTGCATCACCACATTTTCCTGAATTACTTCATCCAGTTGTTCAGCTCCTAAGCAGCCATGTTTTGCTTTTACAATTTCAGTGGCGCTTCGGCAGTGTCCAATCCACTCTTTTACGTGTGGTAAGTCATTTAATGCCTCTGGATTTAAAGCTCCTTTTAACGCCCCACAATCGCTGTGGCCACAGACAATAATATGTTTAACGCCTAAAAGTGCAACCGCATATTCAATTGAGGCAGTCATCCCGCCTGTTTCATTAGTATGAGGCGGGATTATATTGCCTGCATTGCGGCAGATAAATAGGTCACCCGGATTGGTATTGGTTAATAAGTTAGGGTCAATTCTGGAATCTGAACAAGTGATAAACAGAATATTTGGGTGCTGACTATTGGCTAGCTCTTTAAATAATGCTTTACGCTCTGCAAAACCACAGGTCTGGAATTCTTTTACGCCACGAATGATGTCTTTCATTTTTACCTCTGTAATGGTTTTCTGGTGAAATTGACTGATTTCACCAAAGCGAGCAGATATAAAAAAGCGCCTTTAAAGGCGCTTTTTTATATTTAACTTACTTGATTATCTCGTTCCTAATCGTCACAGTGCTTTAATGTAAGACATTCTGATAAACGACCAGATAACATCAATTAGCCTATTTTAAAGCTGCTGTGGCTCTTAACAATGCTTGTTCACGGGAACGCACAAACATATCCTCAGACAATTGGCCATCGCTCATACCGCAAAGTTTGCTTTTATTTGCTTCTAATTGATAAATAACTGAAACGGCTTTATTGGCTTCGAGCGCTTCCACAATCATATTTTCGATTGATAATGAAATTGTATCATCAATTAAAGAGACGTCACTTAAATCGATAATAATGGCTTCGTGATTTTCTATAGATGAACGTTCACGAGCCAATGCTTTGGAGACACCAAAAATCATTGGGCCACTGAGATAAAAATACAAAATTTTACCTTTACCCTGATTCAGCAATTCGCGCTCAGAATGACTCAGCGGCAACTCATCATCCATATCTGAAATTGCTTTTATTTGCTGAGATTGACTGCGGCTGAGCTTTTCAATAATGATAATATTGGCAACAAATAAGCCAATACCGACCGCGACCATAAGATCAACCAGCACAGTCAGAGTCAGAACTGAATACATAATCAGAGTTGATTGCCAGGAAACCTTATGTGCACGTTTAATAAAGCTCCAGTCTAAAATATCGACCCCAACTTTAACTGCAATCCCGGCCAGTACAGCGAGGGGGATTACACTAATAAGAGAAGCGGCACCAAATATAGCAACAACCAATACAATGACACGTGTTACCCCTGACCAAGCCGTGCGAGCCCCAGCTTGAATATTGACAACAGTGCCCATAGTAGCGCCAGCCCCTGGCAAACCGCCAAATAAACCTGAAACCAGGTTACCTACACCTTGACCCATAAGCTCTTTATTGGATTTATGTTCTGTTCTGGTTAAGTTATCAGCAATGACAGAGGTCAGCATTGAATCTATACAGCCAAGCATACCCAGTACCAAAGCTTCAACCACCATTCTTTGCCACTGGCTCGCGGTAAAAGTAGGCATCACTAACTCTGGCAAATCGACAGACACTTCACCGATACGGCGGATGCTTGCGCCATCTATCAAATAAATAGAAGCAAGCGTGATAAAAACTAAAGCAATCAGTTGTGCCGGAATTATGCGGGTCACTTTACTTGGCGTGAAAAACAGCAGTGCTAATGTTGCACCAAACAAAGAAAATTCGGCAATACTGATATTAGAGAAAATATCCGGCAGATGACTTAGCGTGCCGATAACCCCGCCGCTGGGTGAAGATTGGCCAAGAGCAGGGGCCAACTGCATAATAATAAGGATACACCCTATCCCGGACATAAACCCTGAGACCACACTATAAGGCATTAACGTAATGTATTTTCCAAGTTTTAATGCACCAAATAGTATTTGGAAAACACCAGCCATCATTACCACGGTTAAAGCCATAGCGGCCCCGTTTTTTGGATCAGCTGCGATAAAAGAGGCAATAACAGCTGTCATTAATACTGTCATTGGGCCTGTCGGCTCGGAAATTAAAGTGGGCGTACCGCCAAAGATTGTCGCGAACAAACCAACCAGAATTGCACCATATAAACCTGCTTCTGGCCCTAAGCCTGATGCCACGCCGAATGTCAGTGCGAGTGGAAGCGACACTATTGCAGCAGTAACGCCGCCGAGTATATCCCCACGTATATTTTGTCTGTTAAATAAATTGAACATGTTTATGGTGACCTCCTATGCGAGCGTCATTTTATATGAATTGAAGCGAATGTAAATTCGGTTGGCTATCATCCGCTTAAAATGATTTATCAGTTCAGAGCAAATGTTATGGACTTACGCATAAAATAAAATTTAGCTCAAATATTTATTAATTTTTTAACTGTCTCTTTTATGTTTCTCTATATGGCTGATTTTAATCATAAAAAATAATTTGAAAAAAAAGATAAAAAAACACTAAAGTTCCTCAAGGTTTGGTCGATACAGTTTAATGAGGGGAAATGTAATTTGTTTTTGAGTTGAGGGGCTTGAATTCAAATTAGTAGTTTAGTTAGAGGCGACTCGTTCCGAGTTTAATTTATAGGCGAACTGTTTTGTTTAGGTTTGAGGGAACCTAAAGCAGTTCTCAGGAGGTATAATTATGTCTGGTATGTTCGTAAATACTAATGTGTCTTCATTAAATGCACAGCGTCAGTTAATGAACTCATCAACTCAGTTAAATACATCATTTGAACGTTTATCATCTGGTTTTCGCATTAACAAAGCTGCCGATGACGCAGCGGGTATGCAAATTTCAGAACGTATGACGACTCAAATTCAAGGTTTAAACCAAGCGGTTCGTAATGCAAATGACGGTATCTCAGTCGTGCAAACGGCTGAAGGTGCAATGCAGGAAATTACAACTTCTTTGCAGCGTATTCGTCAGTTAGCGGTTCAATCTCAAAACGGTATCAATAGTTCATCTGACCGTGCGGCATTGCAAAAAGAAGTATCTGCATTAAAAACTGAAATTAGCCGAATCGGTCAAAATACTCAGTTTGCGGGTGTTGATATTTTACAAGGTAGCTACTCTGCTGCATTTTTAGTTGGAGCTAATGGCGGACAAACAATTTCAATTAATTTGTCACGTAGTGGCGGTTATGGTGCCTCTGGCTTAAGTTTGGCTAATACTTCAGTTTCAACGGTAGATGACGCATCAGCTGCATTAACCGCAATCGATAATGCAATTTCAACTATTGGTTCTGCACGTGCGGATCTGGGTGCATTGCAAAACCGTTTTCAATCTACTATCCGTAATTTAAGTAATGTTGTAGAAAATGTATCTTCTGCACGCTCTCAAATTCGAGATACAGATTTTGCAACTGAAACTGCTAACCTAACTCGTAATCAGATTGTTCAGCAAGCCAGCTTATCTGTATTAAGTCAGGCTAACCAAAGACCTCAAAGCGCTTTATCACTTTTAGGTTAATTGAACGCTAAGCGGGTTATATAATCCTGATTGGCTAGCACATTGTTAGCCAATCATTTTAGCGTTTTTTAAGAGTGAAATCAGAGAGTCGGAGGTTCTGATGGAAATTCAATCATCTCAAGTTGGCAGCTATTTTGCTTCTGAATTAAATCAGAATAAAAATGGTCAATCTGACGAAGAATTGACACAATCAGCGGGTGCATCCCAGGCTGCAAGTAATAATAGCGCTGCTGATTATCAGCCGGAGTCGGATAACAAAGTATTATTGGCTCAACGACAAGCTAATATTGTCGATTTGTCTAACCCGGAACAAAACAATTTACAGAATCAGACTAAAGTTGAAGCTCAAGCCGCCGATACCTTAGTTAATGAAGCAGAACGCGAACAGATGGAAACAGCTCTGGCTCAGGTTTCTGATTTTGTTCAGGTTCAAAACAGGCAGTTAAATTTTTCTTTTGATGATAAGAGCAATCGCTCAATTATCAAAGTGACAGACGCGGATTCAGGTGACATAATTCGTCAAATCCCATCTGAAGAAGTATTAAAGTTGGCTGAGCGGATTAAAGAACTTCAAAATGATGCTGGTGAAGCAATAGGAGTTTTAATTAATCGGCAGGTATAGTTAGCAAGAGGTTGTTATGAGTGTTTCATCAATTGGTGTTGGTTCGGGTCTGGATCTAAGTGGTCTGGTGACCCAGCTATTAGAAGCTGAAAGAGCGCCCAAGCAAGCTCGTCTGGATGCCCGAGAAGAATCTCTGGAAACTGAGATATCGGCTATTGGCCAGCTAAAATCTAAACTTGATGAATTTAAAGAAGCAGTACGAGAGTTACGCAGCTCTACCGGTTTGCAAGGCCGAGATGCTTCAATTTCCCACCCTGGTATTTCCTCTGAAGATGATGCAACAGGTCCATTTACGGCTGAAGCATCAAACAGTGCCGTTAAAGGCGAATATAAAATCGCGATAGAACAACTCGCCAGTGGCAGCCGTTTACAAAGCTTAAGTGCAGCCGATAATGGCGGTGTAGCTGTTTTTAGTTCCTCTTCTGATGCGGTGAGTTCAACCGCAGGTACTATGACCTTTACAGCCGGTTCGGATACGTTTGATGTCAACGTAACTGCCGGGATGACATTAAGTCAGTTACGTAACGCTGTGAATTCAGCGGGTGAAGCCTATGGTATTAACGCAAGTATAGTGGATACAGGTACCTCAGATGGTGCAAGACTTGTTTATACTTCTAGTACAACAGGTGCGGGTAATGATTTAACTGTCACTAATAATAATGCTGAGCTGGATAAAGTGTCCACTGCTGGCATGGATGTGACCGCTGCGCAAAATGCAAAAGCAACAATTGATGGTATTGCAGTCGAAAGTGAAACAAACGTTTTTGAAAATGTGATTGAAAATGTCTCGTTTGAGGCTGAAGAAGTTAGTTCTAAAGATGCATTAGGTGATTTTGAAACCTCAACGCTTTCTATAGGTTACGATAAAGATGGCCTGAAAAATAAAATTACTGATTTTGTTGATAACTATAATGCCATCATGGATGAAATTAAAACCTTAACAAGATACGGCTCTTCAGAGTTGGAAGACGATGGGCCTCTAGCCGGTGACTTTATGGCGCGCGGTATTCAGTCAGGTCTGAGTTCATTGGTAAGTGGTTCGGTCAGCGCATCCTCACTCAGTACTTTATTTCAAATCGGTGTATCGTTTGACGATGATGGTAAATTACAGATTTCAGAAACTGATGAATTTGGATTTGGCAGTGGTCAGGATTTACTCGATGATGCGCTTGACGATAATTATGATGAAATAGCTGCGTTATTTTCAGATGATGATGAGGGCATCGCGAACAAAATGTATGACTTTGTTCATGAGTATACTACCTTTGGCGGTTTGCTCAGATCACGTGAAGATGCAAAAAAAGGCGAGAAAGACTTATTATCGGATGAAAGAGAGCGCTTTGAACTTCAAATGGCAGATTATGAACAGTTGCTACGTGATAAATACATTAATCTGGATTTAACCGTAGCCAAACTTCAACGCACAGGGAGTTCATTAATGGCTGCTTTAGGTTACGCTTAATATTTTAGTTTAGATGAGGTTTTGATATGTATAATCGCGGAATTAATGCTTATAAAAAAGGCAATTTAAAACAACAGATTGCACAAGCAGACCCGCATCAGTTGACCCTTATGTTGATGCAAGGTGCGCTGGACCGAATGGCTTACGCAAAAGGGGCAATAGAACGTAAAGAATTTGAAGCTAAATCCGAGCATTTATCCCGGGCTTCAGCTATTTTGGTTAATTTGAGAGATACACTTGAGTTTAATCAGGAGGATAACCAGGTCGCTGATAATCTGTATTCACTTTATGATTACATGGTCAACCGGTTAACAGACGCACATGTGCAAAATAATACTTCAATTGTAGATGAAGTTATTCAGTTAATGTTACCGATAAAAACAGCCTGGTCGCAAATTCCAGAAGAAGCGAAACAACAAGCATACGAAATGCAGCGTCAGCAAAATGCCGCAGTATAGTCTAGCTGAATTTGATCACCCGGATACCCCTGAGCATTTAAGTCAGTTAAATGCTCAAATTGTCGAATTATTAAACCTTGAAGAAATCGATAGTGAGCAGTTGCTTGCTTTGGTTGACAAACGGGATGAGATAATTAACCAATATCTAAAGACCTTGAATGAACAATCCAGCGAACAAAAAAGCTTCATCGAACAGGAAATTCAGGCTAATAATAAATTAACTAGAATCTGTCAAAGCCTATTCAGCGCGACAGAAAAAGCCTTAGTTAATTTAAAAAAAGGTCAAAAAGCCATCAAACATTATAAATGATGGACATTACTGCCGAGATTTTTAAATAAAAACTAGTTTAAAATGAAAGAATTAAGTTTTGATTGATGCAAAATTTAAATAATCTATTACAATCAAGCCAAGTATAAAAATAAATAGCTTAGGGTTAAAACCGTGTTCAATAACAAATCTATATTAATTACCGGTGGAACCGGCTCTTTTGGTCATTGTTTTATTAAGTATGTTTTAGCCCATTACAAACCTAAAAAACTGATTGTTTTTTCACGCGATGAATTAAAGCAGTTTGAAATGCAACAAGTATTCACCGATAAGTCGATGCGTTATTTTATTGGTGATGTCAGAGATAAATCCCGCTTACTGACTGCTATGAGAGGCGTTGATTATGTTGTTCATGCCGCAGCGTTAAAACAAGTCCCAGCCGCAGAATACAACCCCATGGAGTGTATTAAAACCAATATCATGGGGGCCCAAAATGTAATTGAAGCTGCAATAGAGTCAAATGTAAACCGCGTTATTGCGCTTTCAACCGATAAGGCTGCTAATCCGGTTAATTTGTATGGCACAACTAAACTGGCTTCAGACAAACTCTTTGTTGCCGGAAACAATATAGCTGGTGCAAAAGGCACTCGCTTTGCCGTTGTTCGCTACGGCAATGTGGTTGGCTCGCGTGGCTCAGTTGTTCCTTTTTATCGTAATTTATTGAGAGATGGCTGCCAGAAACTGCCTGTCACTCATGTTGAAATGACACGGTTTTGGTTGAAGCTTGAGCAGGGGGTTGAGTTTGTGATTAAAAACTTCGATCGCATGCAGGGTGGGGAAATCTTTGTTCCTAAAATACCCTCAGTTCGAATTCTGGATTTAGTGGAAGCCATGTCCGGCAGCCGGGAACATGAGATTATTGGTATTCGACCCGGAGAAAAATTACACGAAGTTATGGTGCCTGAAGAAGTCGCTCACCAAACCTATGAGTTTGACGATCATTATGTGATTTCTCCAGCAATCAAGTTTTTTGAACGAGAGCTGGATTACTCAACAAACAAGCTGAATGAACAAGGCCAATTGGTTAGCGAAAAATTTGAGTATCATTCAGGGACAAACCCGCACTTCTTAACCGTTGATGAATTAAAAGAACTGGATAAAGCATTTTTATGATCCCATACGGCAAACATCAGATAGATAATAATGATATAGAAGCAGTTGTTGATGTCTTGCAAAACCAGTTTTTAACCCAGGGAAAACAAGTCCCAAAATTTGAGAAAGCCTTATCAGAATATACAGGCGCTGAGTATGCACTTGCTGTAAATAGTGCTACTTCTGCTCTGCATGTTGCATGTCTCGCCCTTGGTATAGGACAAGGTGATATTGTCTGGACCAGTCCTATTACGTTTGTCGCTTCTGCAAACTGTATACGATTTTGTGATGCCGAGGTTGATTTTGTTGATATTGATCCCACGACCCGAAATCTCTGTAGTCGAGCTTTGCTTGATAAACTGAAACGTGCCAAGCAGGATAATCAACTACCCAAAGCTATTATTTGTGTACATTTTGCCGGTATTAGTTGTGATATGCGCCAAATACATCAAATTTGTCAGGATTATGGGGTGGCGATTATCGAAGATGCTTGCCATGCATTGGGTGGTCAGTATCTAAATCACAAAATAGGTAATTGCCGTTATTCTGACTTTACTATATTCAGTTTCCATCCGGTAAAGTCCATCACAACAGCGGAAGGCGGTGCGTTATTAACTAATCAGGTTGATTTGATAAAAAAAGCCACTTTATATGCTAAACATGGTGTTACCAGAGACCCAGATCTCATTCATGGTCAATTGCTTGATGAGCCTTGGGGTTATCAGCAACTCACCTTAGGTTATAACTATCGGCTTAGTGATTTAAATGCGGCGCTTGGTATTTCTCAACTGAAAAAACTGGATAACTTTATTGAGAAACGTAGGCAGTTAGCCAAGCGTTATTTTGAAAAGTTAAGTCATTTAGCCCTTGTCTTGCCTCAAAAAGATGAACTGGATAACAGTGCCTGGCATTTATTCGCGATTGAATTAATTGACAGAGATCGTAAACAGGTCTATTCAGCGCTTCAGCAACTAGGAATTGGGGTTAATGTTCATTATATTCCTGTACATTGGCAGCCGTATTATCAAAACCTGGGGTTTAAAAAAGGCGACTTCATCAACGCCGAACACTATTATCAGCATGCGCTAAGTTTACCTTTATATCCGGATATGACATTTGAACAACAGGACAAAGTAATAACTGCACTGGAGCAGATTATTTCATGAAACTTGCGATTATACCCGCGCGAGGAGGCAGTAAACGTATTCCCAAAAAAAATATCAAATCGTTTGCCGGAAAACCTTTAATCGCGCACAGCATAGAAACGGCTTTGGCAGCTGGTGTTTTTGATGTGGTCATGGTATCCACTGACAGTGAAGAAATTGCCAAAGTTGCTCGTGAATATGGTGCTGAAGTACCTTTTATCAGGCCACCAAAGTTATCTGATGACTATACTGGCACACGGGCCGTAACTAACCATGCAATAGAGTATTATCAGAAACAGGGTTTTGAACCTGAGTATGCTTGCTGTATATACGCAACCGCACCATTATTACAGCAAAAGTATTTAATTGAAGGGCTTAATCAACTCATGCAAAACCCGGATAAAGCCTTTGCTTTTTCGGTTTGCAGTTTTCCCTTTCCGGTACAAAGGGCACTTAAAAATGAAGATTCTGGTGTCAGCCCTATGTATCCTGAATTTATAAACAGTCGTTCTCAAGATTTAACCGAAGCGTTTCATGATGCAGGCCAATTTTATTGGGGAAGAACGGACGATTATTTATCAAAAAAAGCCATGTTTTCCGAACATAGCTTGCCTGTTTTTTTACCTCGTTATCTGGTTCAGGATATTGATACTTCAGAAGATTGGCAAACGGCCGAAATACTATATAAGCTCATTGAAAATAAAAATTAACCCAAAAAGGTTTTTATGACTACCGCCAGCCCGATTAAAATTTTAATTATTCGTTTATTAAATACATCAGATGTCGCCTCTATTGCGGTGCCGGCCATTCGCTATTTTAAAAAACAGTACCCGAGTGCACAGATTAGTTTAATGACTTTTGCTCAGGGTGGACAGCTTGTTGAATTAGCTGAACCGGACGTAACATTAATTCACCTGAATAAATCCGACTGGCCCGATAATTTATTACCCGCAATGGAGTCGTTTCTTGGCTTTGCTGAACAAATTGTCGGCGAAGGATATGACCAAATTATTAATCTAGATACCAGTTTTATGGCTTGCTTTTTGACCCGGTTTTTAAAAGATGCGGGCGAGCGTGTCATGGGTAACTTTATGAACCTGTCGGTTCAGGCGCTTATAGAGCAATTTCAATCTCAGCAATTGACACCTGAATACGTCAGTGCTCCGCAACACTATATGGATTCGACCTTTGCATTGATGAGTCGCTGGTTTACGCGCTGGTGGGAATCCAGTTATCTGCCGGATAATGGTTATCCGGAATATTACCTGGCAAATTGCTGTGGTTTTGATCGACTGGAGTTTGATATGCAAATTGCTCTGGAACCTGATTCAAACTTAATGGCAAAAAAGCAGGCGAGTGAAAAACAAAAAGTTATCGCATTAACCTCAAACGCTTTGCCCAACTATCCATATCAGGCTGAGCTTAAAAGCTTGCTTGAAACTAAAGGCTACCAGGTTTGGTCCGAAGCATTATCTGAGCAGCCTATTAAAAGCCAGCTAGAAAAATTAGCCGCAACGGACCTTCTGGTTAGTCCGCCAGCTGAATTTTATTGGCTTGCCAAAGCGGCAGGCTGTGAAACTCTGTTAATTACCGGAGATTCAGATCCTGCAGTGTTAATGCCGGATTATGTAACTGAGCCAACGCCTGAATGTGAGGCTTGTATGAAAGCATTACAGGGGCAGCATTCTGATTTACCTTGCGTTTGTATTAAACCTGAGTTATTGGCTGAACAAATTGACGAGCTGCTGACCAGTGCAGCAAAAGGTGAGTTAAATGGGTAATCAAAAGGCGGTCGAAATTGCAGGCCGTCGAATCAGTGCAGACGATAAGCCATTTGTCATTGCAGAGCTTTCTGGAAACCATAATCAGGATTTTGCACTGGCAAAAAAAATGATAAAAGCAGCAGCTGAAAGTGGTGTGGATGCAATTAAGCTACAAACTTATACAGCAGACTCAATGACGCTTAATATAGATTCTGACAACTTTAGAATCATGGAGTCGGATTCACTTTGGTATGGTCGCCATTTACATGAACTTTACCAGCAAGCAAGCACACCTTATGAATGGCACAAGGAATTGTTTGAATACGCCAAAGAACTTGGTTTAATTGCGTTTAGCTCACCATTTGATGAAACGGCTGTTGATTTTCTCGAAACCTTAGACGTGCCTTGTTATAAGATTGCTTCTTTTGAATTAACCGATTTGCCATTAATTCAAAAAGCTGCAAGTACCAAAAAACCCTTAATTATGTCTACCGGGATGGCAACCGAGACAGAGATTATTGAAGCGATCAATATCGCTCGGTCTGCTGGCTGCAAAGATATTATCATTTTAAAATGTACCAGCACGTATCCGGCTAGCGCAGAAAATACTAATCTGCTCACGATTAATGATATGCAGCAAAAGTTTGCTTGTTTAGTTGGCTTATCTGATCATACTCAAGGCATTGGCGTATCAGTTGCCTCAGTTGCTCTGGGTGCTTGTGTAATTGAAAAACATTTTGTTTTAGATCGTACGGCAGGGGGCGTTGACGCTGAATTTTCACTGGAACCTGCGGAATTTAAAGCCTTGACTGAAAATGTTCAGGTGGCGCATAGAGCACTGGGTCGAATCACTTATGGCGGTAGTCCGTCAGAAGAAAAGTCAAAATATTATCGCCGCTCCATTTTTGCATGTCAGGATATAAAAGCCGGCGAAACACTGTCTGCTGAGAATCTCAAAATTGTTCGCCCGGCAATAGGGCTGTCACCTAAACATTGGTTTAACGTATTAGGAAAAAAGGCCAGGCAGGACATCAAAGCGGGTAGCGCACTGACAAAAGATTTGTTTGATTGAATTTAAGGGCGGCCAAAAAATGACTCAAGCCGTTATACTAAGAGTGGATGCCGGGGGTAATATCGGCATGGGGCATTTAATGCGCTGCATTGCCCTAGCTCAGGCGATTGAAAGAGCTGGCATTAAAGCTCTTTTTTTGATCAATACTCAAACGCTTGATTATGTCGATGAATTAAACAAGCAGTCACTTGAATACTTTGTTTTGAAAGTGCCTGAAAATTCAAGCTGTGTTGATTTTGCAAACCATTTCTCTGCGACAGAATCAGAGCTGCTTCAGCTTATCTTAAATCAATACCAAGTGTTATTTTGGATACTGGACGGATACCATTTTAGTCTGGCCTATCGGCACCATTTAAAACTGGCATTGTTAAAGTATAAAATAAAACTTGCGTTAATTGATGATAATGGCGGTGAACAAACTGATGATTTAATTCAGGCAGACTGGATTATTAACACAACTTGCATGGATGATTCAATTCCGCCTTATCAGGATATTGCGCCGGATGCGAATATACTGGCTGGTGAAAACTACCGTTTATTACGGAGTGAGTTTGTTAACCAAACGCCATCAGATTATAAAGCACGCTCTGGCATAGTCGTCACTATGGGTGGCACAGATCCACTTGATTATACAACTGCCTGTTTAAATGTATTAAACCAGCTTAATCTAACAGAAAAAGTGACTGTATTGATCAGTTCAGGTTTTAAACATGGGCAAGCATTGTGCAAACAAATAAAGCAACTACCAAAACATTTTTGTTATTTATATCAAGCTGATAACATGGCAAGCGTGTTTGCCAATGCTAAATTTGTGATATCAGCGGCCGGTGGCACCCAATTTGAACTCTATGCGATGCAAACACCTTCTATTTTGTTGGTTTCATTTGATAATCAGTCGCGCAACAGTCAGGCCGCAAAACTGCAGGGGTGGGCAGAAGTGCTGGATTTCAGGCAAGGTTTTAATCATCAGGCATTATCTAGCTCAGTCAAAAATATACTGGATGATAATAACAGAATCAGGATGCAGCAAAACATGCTCACTGCGAATGCACACGGAGCAGATAATCTGATAAAAGCCTTATTTAAACATGTTAAGTGAATCAAACGGGATGACAAATCAACTTAAATCTGACATTTTCGCTTATTCGGTTGAGTTAAAACAGGTCGATGATAATAGTATTGACCTGCTTCGAAACTGGCGTAATCAAATTGAAATCAGAACTCAGATGGTGCAACAAGATGAAATATCTGCCGAGCAGCATCAGATCTGGTATAACAGAATTAAAAATGCGGTTAATCAGCAGCATTTTGTTATTTATTACAAACAAACTGCGATTGGTGCGATTAATATTGCAACCCGGGAGTCGGGTTTAATCCAGGCTGAAACAGCGGAAGTCGGTTTATATATAGCTGAGCCTAAATATAAAAATAATATGCTGGCATTTGCACCGTCATTGGCGATAAATGATTACGCATTTGGACATTTATCGATTGCCAACTTACGAAGTAAAGTCAGATTATCGAATCAAGCTGCACTAAAATATAATAAGGCGTTAGGTTATCAGTTTAAGACGCTGGATGATTCATTTACAGAAATTAGTCTGACCGCCGATAGCTATAACAGTACAACAAAACAATTAAAATCCTGGTTAAGTAGAGGGTAAAGTGTCTCAATTAGAACAATTAAAAAACGCATTTGTGACTGCACTGGGCGTTGAAGAATACGAAGTGAAAGATGAACTGGCGTATAGTGAACATGTCAAATGGGATTCTACCGCTCATATGGTATTAATTGCTGAGTTAGAATCTGAGTTTGAAATTATGCTGGATACTGATGATATTATTGATATGAGCTCCTTTGCTAAAGCAAAAGAAATTTTAGCTAAATATGAAGTCAGAATTTAACTGAAATTAAATAAACGTAAGTAGAAACCATGACTAAACGAGTATTGATAGCAGGTGCAACAGGCGGAATCGGGCAGGCATGCGCGCATTTATATGCATCTCAGGGTTATAGTCTGATGTTGACCGGGCGAGATCAGGTTAAGCTGGATAGTTTGCAGCAAAATTTGACGGATACCTATTCGGTTCAGGTTGAAACCGCGATTTTGGATGTTAATCAGATTGATGATTTTAAGCCGGCGTTTATGCAGGTACAAAAGCGATTAAGCGGACTTGATGTACTGGTCAACTGCGCGGGCTCTTTATATGAAAGCAGCTTGATGACCAGTAAAATTGAAGATATTCAACAACAACTGCAACAGCACCTGACATCCAGCATTTTACTTGCTCAGTTCGCCAGTCGTTTTATGGCTCGTAATAAAACAGGTGGCAGTCTGGTCTTTATTTCTTCCGTGGTTGCTATGCAAGGCTCACCCGGGCAAAGTGTTTATGCCTGTGCTAAATCCGGGCTGTTAGGGTTGACAAAAAGTCTAGCTAAAGAATTAGGCAGTCAGCAAATTAGAATTAACTTAGTTGAACCTGGCTTTATTGAAACCCCTTTGGTTAAACATTACAGTCAGGAAAAAAGAGCGCAAATTGCCTCACAAACCTGTTTGAAGCGTTTGGGTAAAGCGCAAGATGTCGCTGAGCTTATCGGGTTTTTAACCTCTGACGCCGCCAGTTATATTACCGGTCAGAGTTTTGCTGTGGACGGCGGATTAACCTTGTCAAACGGAAGCAGTTAATGACAGGTTTCTGGGATGAGCAGCTCAAGTATCATCAAGCTTTAATTATTGATGCAAAAACAGAGCAAACAATTAATTACGCCGAACTAAATCAAGCGGTTGATGCTTTCATCCAACAATTACCAGACTCAAAGGCTCTATACGCGATCGAAGCCGCCAACAGTTTACCTGTATTGATTGCTTATCTGGCATTAATAAGAGCAAACCAATGCCTAATGTTATTAGATGCGAATACACCGGACAGTCAGCAGCAGGCTTTATTAGAAACCTACCAGGTTGATTACCTGATTAAAATTGACTCAGAATCTGATTTGTCAAATTGCTTATCGATTAATCAGACTCGTTACTACAGTCAGAAACCAATTCATCCGGATATTGTTTTATTGCTCTCTACCAGCGGTTCTACAGCGAGCCCTAAGCTGGTGAAGCTCAGCCAAAAAAACCTACAGGCGAATTGCTTATCTATTTTGGACTATTTACCAATTCAAGCGACTGATACGGTCGTGACTAGTTTACCGATGCACTATAGTTTTGGCTTGTCTGTAATCAATACGCACCTGCAGCAAGGGGCGAGCCTTGTGCTAAATGATTATAATCTGATGCAAAAAGACTTCTGGCAGTTAGTCAAAACCTACCAGCCTGCTGGCTTTTATGGCGTACCATTTAGTTTTCAGCTTATCTATCAGCTAGGGCTTAAGCGGTTGGCTTTGCACGCTTATCGTTATTTTGCGCAAGCAGGTGGGAAAATGGCGGTAGAATTAACGAAATCTATTGATGCTTGGTGTAAATCTCAGGGAAAAAGTTTGTATTTAATGTACGGCCAGACTGAAGCAACAGCGCGCATCGCTTATTTGGCACCTGAAAAATTACCACTGAAAGCGGATCGTATTGGTGGGGCTATTCCGGGTGGACAACTCAAACTGATAGATGAAAACGGGCAAGCAATAAGCCAAATTCATACCTCGGGACAACTTTGTTACCAGGGTGAGAATGTAAGTTTAGGCTTGGCCACTGATCGATATTGTTTGTCTCAGATTGAGCCAGTTGACTGGCTTAAAACCGGAGATTTAGCTGAAGTTGACGCAGATGGCGATTATAAAATTGTCGGGCGCTTAAAGCGCTTTATTAAGGTAACTGGTAAACGAGTTAATCTGGATGAAGCTGAGCAAATTTTTATTAAAATTTTAAAAAAACAAAAACTGGAAGCGCCGGCCTGCGTGATTGGGGAAGATGATCAAATCATGTTTGTTTACGCGGGTAGTTTATCTGATGATCTGACTCAAACATTGGCAAAAGAGTTGGCGGATACATTGCAAACAAACCTAAAATATATTCAGCTAGTGGCGCATATCAGCCTACCTTATCTTGGTAACGGAAAGCTGGATTATAAAGGTCTCAAAAACCAAATCTGGGCGAGTTTAAATTAAGATGTTTGAGTATTCATCTGAGTTATTTAATTTACCTGTTTATGGATTAGCTAAAGCTGAAAAACAGGCCATGCTCGATCGCGTGCTGGTGCAGCTTAGTCACCATCATTATCAGCACTGCAATCAATATAAAAACTTAACTGATTGTTCTCATTTTGATTTTTCAGATAAAAAAGCTCAAGATTTATTGCCGCTTGCCGCTAGATTATTTAAGGATTTCAGTTTATCCAGTATTGAATCGGATGCAGAATTCAGACAAATGCGTTCATCCGGCACCAGTGGTCAGGCATCTAAAATCATTTTAGATGCCGAATCAGCTAAACGGCAAAGTAAGGTGCTGGTTAAAATATTACAGGCCTGGTTGGGCAAACAAAGAAGGCCTATGTTGCTGATTGATTCAGCTTCAACGGTTAAAACTGCAGGTGGCATGAGCGCCCGCGCTGCCGGGCTACAGGGGCTTTCATTTTTTGGTCGAAACCACTGTTATGCGCTAAATGACGATATGCAACTGGATTTAGATAAAGTCAGTGAATTTTTCAACCAGTTCAGCCAACAACCCATACTGATTTTTGGGTTTACTTTTATTGTCTGGCAACAGTTTATTCAGGCGTTAGCGAAAAAAGGGCTCAAATTTAATCTGGATAATGCCATTTTAATTCATGGTGGTGGCTGGAAAAAAATGCAGCAAGAGGCCGTGGATGATGAGCTATTTAAGCAAACCATCAGAGCGCAACTGGGCAATGTCAGTGTGCATGATTATTATGGCATGGTGGAGCAAACCGGTACTATCTATATGCAATGCGAGCATGGTTATTTACACACGCCAGTATGGTCAGATATTTTGATTAGAAACTCTGACGATTTAAGTGTGGCTAGCTTTGGTGAAATCGGCTTGATTCAAGTCAATTCAGTGCTGGCCAGCAGTTATCCCGGACATTGCATATTAACCGAAGACCTCGGACAAATTATAGGTGAAGACGATTGCCAGTGTGGTCGCCTGGGTAAATATTTTAAAGTACATGGTCGAGTACCCAAAGCACAAGTGAGAGGATGCAGTGACACATTCGCTTAAATTTTCAGAACAGGTTAACTGGCATATAAAGCCGGTCAGCACTTCATTGCCAGAGTTATTTCCCTGGCATATAAAGCTGATTGAAGCAGTTTCCGGCTTTTCTGGATTTATTTTAAAGCAAGCTGAATTGCGTCAGTATCCGGAAATTATTGCGCTAGCATTTTGGTTTCGAAAAGCGCACCTAGACAAGTTAGCAACTGAGTTTGAGAGCCAAAGACAATCTAATTCACCCGGTAGAGTATTTCATATTGCCCCGGCGAATGTAGACACTGTTTTTTTATATTCGGTTTTATTGTCTGTATTGTCAGGTAATCAGAATATTGTCAGAGTGAGTGAACGCAGCGGGGATGTCAGCTGGGTTTTAATTGAATTGCTTAAGCATTATCTAAATACAGAGTCAGGTAAAGTCATTAAGCCTTTAATCTCTGTCGTTCAGTATTCGGCTCAGCAAATCGGCGTGACTGAACAATTCAGTCTCTGGTGTGATTTAAGAGTGGTCTGGGGCGGAGATAATGCAATTAATGCCATCTCTGACATCGCGCCAACAACCAAGCAGGTGTGTTTTCCGGATCGCTATTCTGTTGCGCTTCTAGAGCTGGATGAAAAATCAGATTTACAACAAATCGCAAAAGCGTTATTGACTGATGTCATACCTTTTAATCAGCAAGCCTGTTCTTCGCCCAAAGCCATCTACTGGCTTAATACTAAGCAATCAATTCAAACTGCATTTTGGCAATCAGTAAAAGCTGAATTATCTAAAATGGATCATCAACTGGGTTTAAGTAATAAAGTAGAGCAACATATTTTATTGCAAAAACTGGCTGCCGCTTATGCAATAAAACTGGATGACAATTCTGGCAATAAAATTGCTTCATTTGCCAAAATACAAAGTATAGGCCCGATAGGTCACTGCAAAGTCAAATCTTTGACTGATATTATGTTGGCGGAGCATACCGGCAATGGTTTGTTAATTGAGCTGGATATTGGTTCAGTTGATGAAATTGCTTACTCAGACAAGTTACAGACAATTAGTTACCTGTGTTCGCAGTCAGAGCTTAAACCAAACGGTAAATACAAAAGGTTGATTTCATTGGGGAAAGCATTGGAATTTGATTCGGTATGGGATGGTGTAGACTTAGTGAAAATATTTAGCAGAGTTAATTGCCAAAACTAGAGGTTATTGGATGTTAAAAGATATCCGAATGCATCTGGAAACAGATGAAGAGCAGCAAAAAAAATTAGAACAACAGCTGTCTGAAAACATAAGAAATAATCATAGTCGCAATGCGACGGCATTTGCTAAGCATATCCCATCGTTGTTAGCAGATGTGCAAAACGTTACAACTCAAAATATTGCTATCTTTGCCAATAAAAATGCTGAATATAACATAGTGGATTATGGCGCTGGCCGCACTGTTTATGGATTAAACCCAAAAGCAGAAGTGTTTAACCAGTTTAAAATAATCACTCGACATATGCCTTTTATCTCACTGCAGCTTCAGTCTTCACGTCATCTTGAAAATGAAAAAAGGCTTGGAAGTGAATTGACTCAGCTGAGCAGCTTTAAAAAGCACATTGGATTTGATCCTTTACCTAATGAAATTAATGTATTAGTTGTATTTGGACTGGGCTTGGGATACCACATTCTTGAGTTGGTTGAGCAATATCAGATTAAGCACCTGGTTATTTATGAACCGGAAAGGCAATATTTTCAATGCTCAATCTTGGCTAATAACTGGCAAACGATTTTGCAAACCATGGAATCTAAAGGCACGGCTGTTTATTTTCAGCTAGAAAAAGATGGCCGTGATTTAGTCAATAACATTGAAGAGCTGTCTAGTCATTTTCCAGTTGATGGTTTTTATTTTTATAAGCATTACAATCATCCTGTGTTTGATGCGATTGATTATGCACTCAAGCATAAAACATGGGCTCAGATCAAAAGCGATGGCTTTAATTACTCCATTGCAAATAACCCAAATTTGTATCTACCAATTTGGTCGGAAAGTATTGATATTGAACACTTTCAGTCTACCAGTACGCAAAGTGCAAAATTTCAAAATAATTTAAAGGCGTTTGAGAAATACTTTCCAGATATCTATAAAGAGTTTAAGCAATATCAACCTCAGGATTGGTTACCTGTATTTGGTGAAAATGGTGAGATTAACCTAATTCAAAAAAGCTCTCTTATTTCGTTTAATGGTGAGTCCCCCAAACAAGACGCCTCTATTAACTATGAACATTTTAAAAACTATCCGAATAAAGATGGTTTAGTACTAGGCTATACCGGGACTAAATTAAAAAAGTATTTACATTATCAGTTTGTTGCAGAAACCGAAAAATTGCTTAAAGATGTTGATGAAGAAGCTGGCCAACTGCCGGATACGGTTAAATCCCTGATTATGTTTGGCATAGGACCTGGATATCAGCTTGAAACACTGTTTGAGCAAAAAAATGTCGAAAAATTATTTTTGTGCGAACCAAACCGCGATTTTTTCTATGCTTCTTTATTTGCAATTGATTGGCAGTCAATTCTGACTAAGGCAGACCAAAACGATTTTAGAATTTATATTAATATAGGTGATGATGGGTCTAATTTATTCCGTGACTTATTATCTCAATTCTATTCAATAGGCCCCTATATTCTGGCGAGCACTTATTTTTATCAAGGCTATTACAACGCCAATTTAGTACAGGCGATAGCTCAGCTCAGAGAACAGCTGCAAATTGTCATATCTATGGGTGAATATTACGATCATGCCAGATACGGAATTGCTCATACTACAGAAACGATTGCCAGAGGTTATCCTTTATTAGAGAAAAATCCGCAGCAGAGGTTAACCTGGAAACATAAAGAAGTACCCGTTTTTATTGTAGGTAACGGACCATCACTGGATTATGCTATTGAAGAAATAAAAACATGGCAGGGGCAGGCGATAGTTGTATCCTGTGGTACGGCACTCATGCCGTTATATAAAAATGGAATAGTACCTGATTTTCATGCCGAAATTGAACAAAATCGCTCGACGTTTGACTGGATATGTAGAGTCGGTGATTTTGATTACCTTAAACAAATCAGTTTAATTAGCTGTAACGGTATTCATCCCGATACCTGTAATTTGTTTAAAGATGTATACGTTGCTTTTAAAGAGGGCGAATCATCTACAATCTCTGCGCTTAATATTTTGGGACGACAAAACTACGAAGAATTGAAATTTGCATTTCCGACCGTCTCAAATTTTACATTAAACATTTTCAGTAAAATTGGTTTTAATCAATTGTACCTGTTTGGAGTGGATTTAGGGTTTGCTGATCGCGAAAAACACCATTCTAAGCAATCCGGCTATTATAATGAAGATGGAAAAGAAGCTTACGATTACCGGGAAAAAAATAATACTTCAATTATTGTACCTGGCAACTTGAGAAAAACGGTTTTTACTAAGCACGAATTTAAAGTCTCAAAAGAAATACTTGAGCAAACTCTACGTACCCGAAAAGTTGATTGTTTTAATACCAGTGACGGGGCAAGAATTGCAGGTACAACCCCACTGGCTATAGACAATATTTTACTGGTTAACAGCCCTAATGATAAACAAGCTGCACTTGAAGTAGTCAAAACGAGTGTATTTAAACCGGCTCACGAATTTAAACAATACAGCGAAAACTTTAATGCTAAATACCAGCAAAAACATTTGGAATTTGAGCTAAATGGTTTAATTGAGTTGGTCAAACAACCCATAAACAGTGCAGCGGATTTAGAACTACTTATTAATAAGCAAAAAGATATGCTATTTGCTTCATACTCGCATGGTAAATCCCTGCTTTTCTATCTGCTTTATGGGACGATGAATTATGCAAATTCAGTATTGAGTAAATTGATTAATCAAGTAAATATAGAATTAGAATCATTAAATACTGCGCGGGTTTATTGGCTTGATTTTCTGACAACTTGTATCGAACAGTCCAATATTACTCTTTCTGATTATGATATAACCAGTTCAATGGCGAATCATAGAGAAAGGTTATTTTTGTCTAAATTAGAATCCGGAAACTGGCGTATCAGACATTCATTTGGTCCTGAATTTGGCGAGGCAATCAAAGTCATTAAAACCAGTTTAGTGCTTACAGATATTCGTGAATTTAAAAATAGTTCAGAGCATTATTTGTGTGATATAGATGGAAATTATGCTGAAGGTAATTTTAAACTGGCCTATTGTAGTAACTTTGAAGTAGTTAAAAGTAAAAAATATTCAGAAGACAAGACTTTAATCATTTATCCTGAAGTGATTAAAGATAGTAAGACAGTAGACCGTTTTTTCGCGGGTGAGTACCCTTTTATAGACTACAACAGACTGGGCTTTTATGCGCTCCGCAGCTTTACGGTAACTCAGCTTTTTGAGTTTATTATTCCTAAACTGGCATTTCTAGAAACAAAAGATTTTAGACAAGAAGCCTTTCTCCGACAATGGGTGAATAGTTTGCCTAGGTTCGAACAATACATTGATTTTCCTAACTTTATTGCTGTACCAAGAAAAAATGTTGAAATTAAGGATTGCCTGGCCGATAACATGGGTGGAAGAGGACGTTTGTGTAAAAAAGCCAGTTTGATGAAAGATATTGTACTGACGCTATATTCACGCAATATGAAAGCAAATTTTATTCAGCGGTTTAAGACTATTGTTGATTAGAAACCACTAGCTAAAATTTTATTTTGACAGGTTCCACTTATGAACAAAACGTACAGAGTCTATATTTTTGGAGCTGGACAGGCTGGGCAAGCTGCACTGAGTTATTTAAAAGACCAGGAAGTACTGGGTTTTTTGGACAATAGTTCTCCACATATAGGACAAAAAATATTAGGAAAAAATGTATATCGTCCAGAGATTATAACCGAACAAAGTTTTGATTTCGTTTATATTGCTAGTGAGTTTTTTGAGCAAATTAAATCCCAACTCATGGACAAATTAAGCATACCTGAGAATAAAATCAGGATCGTCCCAGCTTTCGGTATAAAGCCGTTCCATTTTGAATCGAATATTGATTCCAGAAAAATATCTGAGAAAATTTTGGGATACATTTGCTGTAAATTAGATCAAGTGAGTGCTCTGTATTACGTGGATGCAGGTACTTTGTTAGGGACTTTTAGAGATAAAGAACTGATTCCTTGGGATGATGACCTAGACTTTGCATTACTCGATGAGAGTTTAGAATTAGTTACGCGCGAAATGACTTCGATTTTGCAGGGGTTAGAAAAAATAACCGGTTGCGAGTGGTTAGCAAATGAGTATTACAGCTCCTTTGATTACAATTCGGTGAAAAAAGGCGACATACGTTCAATAAAATTAACGCCATTTAACAGGGCGTCTCTTCTACCATCCATTGATTTATTTATTAAATATATATCTGGTAATACAATGGATTATGTTTTGGCATCGCGTGGAATTTCTATGCCCTCTAAGCATATCAGAAACACAATCTTATATGAATTTAAAGCTTATAAGCTCAGAATCCCCTCAGATACAGAAGGCTACCTTGAGGAGCATTATGGAGAAGATTGGCGCACGCCTATGAAAAATTGGAATTTAAGCATGTTGAATAGCGCAACACTTATAGATGAATGATATAAGTTGCGGAGTCGGTCGGTTTTATGATTAGTGGTATTGATTTTGTTATTTTTTGGGTAGATGGTGAAGACCCCCTACATAAAAACAAACGTCGTGCATATGAACGTGGGTTCAAGCTGGAAGACATATCTAATAATGAGCAGTCGATCGACGATAGACGATTTTGCCAGCATGACGAACTTAAATACTGTCTGCGTTCGATTAAAACTCACGCTTCGTGGTATCGAAACATATACATAATAACTGACAATCAATTTCCAAGCTTTTTGTCCTTAGACAGCATTCAGTTAGACCGTATTAAAATTATTGACCATAAAGAACTGTTTGCTGATTGCCCACAGTATTTACCTACCTTTAACTCAAGAGCGCTTGCGGCACAAGTACATAAGCTAGCAGACCTTTCAGATTACTTTATTTTAGGCAATGATGATTTGATGTTAGGCGCTGATGTTAGTCCGCAATACTTTTTTCAAGAAGGTAAACCAAATCTTTTCGTAGATGAATTCAGCTGCAATGATCAGGATAAATTAACTTTGCATCATATTGGCATTCTTAATGCGGCTAAAATGCTTGGCTTTGGAAAAGATAAATTTTATATACCTAGCCATGGATTTATACCGCTTGTCAAAAGCACACTGAATAAATTAGATAGTTTGTTTTTTAGAGAGTTCTCAAATAATAGGCTATATAAGTTTCGACATGAGAGTCAGTTTCTGGTCGAATCTTTATTTCATCATTATTGTCTGAAGTTTAATCTTGGTCATGAAAAAAGTACCCAGTCCATGGTTCATTTTAGTTTTCAATTATGTAGAGAAGGCCTTCCACAAAAAATTTTATTTTTGTTTGATTTAATTGAAAAGGGTGACAGGAAACAATTTTGTTTAAATGAAATTCAATCGCTGATTCCGAGAGTCCCTGAGGTGAATAATTATTTGTCTCGAATCTGCGGTCCACCACTGAAAAGTGAGTTTTAACCGGGTATGTTGTTACCTACTTAATCCAGTTATCTGGTTGGTTTGGTAACGATAGAATTGGCAGTTGCCTACCTAAATGCAGGTATATCCAGGACACGAACTCGTAAAAATCCAAGTTATCAATTCCCCATACATTTCTGCGATTAAATAAGTTTAAAATTTCGTGAGGTAACTTGTAACAATTAATATCTATTTGTGGGAAAGCTTTACAAGTTGTACTAATTACACTGGAATAAAACGAGGAAAGTGAAGCTGGCGGCATAGATTGTCTTGATAGCCAAATTTCAATTGGCTCATTCAACGGATGAATCAACAAATTTGGAATATTAGCCTTTAACTTTTTCAAAGTTGTTGGTAATGCATTTGGATGGGGAATATATAATGTAGTTTTATCTTCCCTAACCATGCACTGGATCAATTTAATATAAGTATCTTCTTCCAAATTAAAGGTATGGCAGTAACTGCAGCCGACTATGATATGCCGGGAGTCATCCAGTTTATCCCAATACTTCTTTAAATTTGATAAGCGATTTTCTTGGATATCAATATCAATATTATCGATACGAGGTAATTTTGATAAGAAAGTGAATAGATTGTATTTGAATTCATTTACTTCTTTTATACCAAACTGTTGTTTTATTTGATTCGCAAGTGCCTGCCTTTCTGTATTTACCACCTGTGGAAAGTTAAAGTATTTTTTGCGTCGCTTTAAGAGTTCATAGGTGACAATGGTTAGGTTGCCTTCATCTATCATGTATGTAGGTTTGTCTAAAGTCGTCACAATATCTTTTTGCCAATGAACCCTGGGATCTGTAAAAAAGACATAGTCAAAGTTGTGAGCCATGAAAGCATTTATGTGTTGACCGTATACTTGTATTCTTTCGTAAAGGCTGCTGCTAGGAGATGTCCTCGTTTCGATAATTTTTATATCTTTCAATCCATCTAATAATTTGAGTGACTGTTCTTTGTATTTATCGCCAGATACATCATCATTTAAAAAAAGATAGCAAACAGATTCGGTTATTCGGAAATGCTTAATCGCTTCTAACATGTTTATAATATGAAGTGGGCCACGAACAAGAAACAGTGCTTTCATCTGATATGGATTAAAGTCATTGACTAATTTAAGTTAACAACAGAATATAGATTTTGAATCGCTTCATCAAATAATTTATCTTGTTAAAATAGGTACATAAAAAATTCATTACTTTTAAGGCTCCGATATAAATTGAGATTTTAGGACGCTCTGGTACAAAAATAAAAGGTTAAAATTGGCGTGAATATAAAAAAAGCATTAATTACTGGTATAACAGGACAAGACGGGGCTTATCTAGCTGAATTATTACTCAGTAAGGGCTATCAAGTGCATGGTTTACGTCGACGTTCTTCTTCATTGAACATTGATAGAATTGAACATCTATTAACTGAACCACAAGATACTGAGGCAAACTTATTTCTTCATTACGGCGATTTGAGTGATTCTTCCTGTTTAAACCGATTGATGCAAGAAATACAGCCCGATGAAGTCTATAATTTAGGGGCGCAAAGTCATGTACACGTTTCTTTTGATTCTCCTGAATACACGGCAGATGTCGATGCACTTGGAACGTTAAGATTGCTTGAAGCGATACGGATTGCAGGTTTATGCGAAAAAACACGTTTTTATCAAGCTTCCACCTCGGAACTTTACGGTAAAATTCAGCAGCCTGTTCAATCAGAGTCAACTCCTTTTTATCCTCGCTCTCCTTATGCAGTAGCTAAACTATATGCCTATTGGATTACTGTAAATTATCGGGAAGCATATAACATTTACGCCTGTAACGGTATACTTTTTAATCATGAATCGCCGTTGCGCGGACAAACTTTTGTGACTAAAAAAATTACCAATGGTATTTCAAGACTTTTGGTTGGTATTCAAAATTGCCTGTATATGGGAAATATAGATGCAGAGCGGGATTGGGGACACGCCCGAGATTATGTTGAAATGCAGTGGCTGATGTTGCAACAAGAGCAAGCTGAAGATTATGTAATTGCAACCGGGCGTAAGTACTCAGTAAGAGATTTTATTAACTTTGCTTTTAAATATGCGGGGATAGAGTTAGGTTGGGTTGGAGAAGGCGTTGATGAATATGCTGTAGTGACTTCAATAGATGCAGTTACGGTAAAAAAGGTGATGTCAGAAACGCCTTTGGCTGTTGACGTTGGCGATATTGTAGTAAGAATCGACCCATTTTATTTCAGGCCCACAGAGGTTGATACTTTGCTTGGCGACGCTAGTAAAGCAAAAGAAAAACTTGGTTGGAAAGCAAAGACCACAATCGATGAGTTGATTAATGAGATGATGGCTGAGGATATAGAATCCGCTCGAAGAGATTTACATGTAGAAATGTCAGGCTTCAAAATAACAGGTAAAGCACAGTATGACTAAATATAAAGTGCCTATGTCGCTTCCAGAATTGAACGGAAATGAAAAAAGCTATTTGGCACAGTGTATCGATACATCCTGGGTATCTTCTCAGGGCCGCTTTATAAATGAATTCGAGTCAAAATTTGCTGAATTTGTTGGTGTAAATTATTGTTCTAGCACTTCAAATGGTACTACAGCATTACATTTAGCTCTATTGTCATTGGGTATTGGAGAGGGCGATGAAGTTTTGGTACCGAACATTACCTTTGCCGCTACAGCCAATGCTGTTATTTATTGTGGCGCTAAACCCGTTTTGGTTGATATCAATGAAGAGAGTTGGGGACTGGACGTAGAAGCCGCCCAGCACAAGTTAACCGAGCGCACTAAGGCTATTATTGCGGTTCACCTATACGGGCGTCTAGTTGATATTGAAGCAATTTTAAAGTTTAAAGACGAAAATAAGTTATTTTTAATTGAAGATTGTGCCGAATCTATTGGGGCTACATATCGTAATAAACAGTCTGGTAGTTTTGGTGATATAAGCTGTTTTAGTTTTTATGGCAATAAGATTATTACAACAGGTGAAGGAGGCATGGTTGCGACCAGCTCAGCATCCTTGCTTGAAAAGATTAACATGATCAAAAATCATGGGATGTTACCGAATAAACGCTACTGGCATGATGTTGTTGGGTATAATTATAGAATGACAAATATGCAAGCTGCTATTGGTTTAGCGCAACTAGAACAGCTGGAGTCTTTTTTAGACAAGCGTCAAGCTGTAATGGAATGCTATCAACAATCTTTAAGGAATATTAGCAGTATTACAATTCCTGAACCAAGAGCTGGTTATACGGATGTTTGCTGGTTATTTACCATCCAATTTAAAAAAAATAGCTCCTTAATGGATATAGAAAAGTTGCAATCATATTTATTGGATTATGGTGTGGATAGCCGCCGGGTATTTTATCCGCTGAACATTCAAGCACCTTACAGGAGTGAGCAACACTATCCCCAAAGCGAGGCATTTTTCGAACGTACATTGTCTTTACCAACTTATACTCAACTTTCTCCAGCCGAGATACTATACGTTGCGGAACTGATTAAAACATTTGAAGTTGAGAATTATGAATAACAAGATTATTGCGCTTATACCGGCAAGAGGAGGCTCTAAAGGCGTTATTCGAAAAAATATAAGAGAAGTGGGTGGTCAGCCCCTTATAGCTTATACGATTAAAGCTGCATTAGAAGTCTTTCCTGTTGAAGATATTATCGTTTCAACCGACGATATAGACATTGCTGAAGTTGCGTCTTCTTATGGAGTCAAGGTACCATTTTTGAGGCCGGACGAGTTTGCTCAGGATACAAGCTCAGACCAACAAGTGATTGATCATTTGCTGACCTGGTTTGAAAGTAAGCAGGTTAGTGTTGATGGTATTGTTTATTTGAGACCAACAACGCCGTTTAAAACACCTGAAATTTTAAAGTCTGCAGTTGATATGTTGAAGGCGGGTGATTACGCCTGCATTAGAAGTGTGACACCTTGTGAAGGAGCAAACCACCCCTATTGGATGTTTAAACAAAACTCTACTGGCTGTACCTTGGACGCATTTATAGACGGAATAAATATTAATAATTACTACCAGCGTCAGTTATTGCCAGATGCTTATCGGTTAAATGGCGTTTGTGACGGCATTAATGTAAAAGCGTATCGTGAAAATAACCAGCTTTGGGCAAGTCCGATCGGCATGCTCAAAGTTGACGAAGAACACTCCCTTGATATAGACACAGAATTAGATTTAGAGTACTTCGAATTAATCCTTTCCAGAAGCAGGTCAAATGATAATGTTGAATAAAAATATAAAAATCGCACATAGGCTTATTTCTGAGAGCAGCCCTTGTTTTATTATTGCAGAAGCGGGCGTAAATCATAATGGCAGTATTAATACTGCTAAAAAATTAATTGACTTAGCAGTTTCAGTTAAAGCGGATGCGGTCAAATTTCAGGCTTTTAGTACTGAAAATCTCATTTTGAGTAATGTTGAAAAAGCGCCCTATCAAACATCAACGACAGGAACAGGCGAGACTCAGTTTGAAATGCTTAAAAAATTAGAGTTATCGTTTGAAGCTTTAGCTGAATTAAAAGCTTATTGCGAGCAGTTGGGCATTATTTTCTTATGTACGCCTTTTGATGAAAGCAGCCTTGATATACTTGAAAAATTAGATGTTCAGGCTTATAAAATTGCCTCCACAGATCTGACTAATATCGCATTTTTACGAAAAATAGCCAAAACAAATAAGCCTATTATTTTGTCTACAGGTATGAGTTTTATGAAAGAGGTAGGACAAGCTGTAAATAATATTAAGGTCTATAATCAGAACCTTATTGTATTACAATGTACTGGTAATTATCCAATGCCTGTTGAAGAAGCAAATTTAAATGTGATACCTGTATATCAAACTAAATTTGATTGTCTAGTTGGGTATTCAGATCACTCAGAGGGCGTTGGCATAGCGCCTTATACTATTCCGTTAGGGGTTAAAGTAATAGAAAAACATTTTACATTAGATAAAGATATGCAGGGACCTGATCATTCTGCTTCTTTGTCGCCAGAAGAGTTAAAAGAGTTTGTCTTCAGTGTAAGGCAAGCTGAATTAGCGATGGGCACTGGCGAAAAGCAACCTACTAAATCAGAGCAAGCTACTCGACGTTCTTTACAAAAGTCTTTGGTAGCAAGGTGCGAAATTAAAAAAGGTGAAGCTTTCACTGAGCTTAACTTAACAGCAAAAAGGACCGGTGGGCAGGGGATATCCAGTATTCTCGTGGATAGCTTAATCGGAAGCCTTGCAGAGCGAGATTATGCTCCTGACCAAGTTATTGAAGAGCAGTTAAGTTAATGTCGGATAGTATTTACATTTCTTCGTCTTGCATTAGAGCAAAGAAAATTGCTGATGCAGTAGAATCTTTGGCAATTGCTGGCTTTGACAAAATTGAGTTGTCGGGCGGTACTCATTTGTATGCTCATTGGTTGGAAGATCTACTTGAATTAAAAGAAAAGTACAATTTAACTTATCGTTGTCACAACTATTTTCCACCACCTGAGACTAGCTTTGTGCTGAATTTATCCAGCTCAATAGATTATGAAAAAAGTTTAACTTTTATTAAAAAAACATTAGCCATTAGTGCAGATTTGGGCGCTGACAAGTTTGGGTTACACGCGGGATTTAGAATAGAACCTAAAGTATCTGAGCTTGGGAAGAAAATTAGCTCGGCCAATATAATGCCTTATGAAGAAGCCTTTAAGCGCTTTCAGGCAGGAATACTTGAGTTGAGTCAATTTGCTCTTGTGCAAGGTGTCGAATTGTATGTAGAGAACAACGTTTTTTCAGATGCTAACTATCGATCTTTTAAAGGTAAGAACCCTTTTTTGCTGACTCATGCGAGTGAATATAAGAATAATTTTGTCAATCAGCACTACAAATTGCTTCTGGATGTCGCTCATCTGAAGGTATCATGCAAAACGTTGGGATTAAATTTTTATCAACAACTAAAAGTCTTAACGGAGTGCAGTGATTATCTGCATATTAGTGATAATAATGGCTTGAGTGATTTGAATCTGGGATTAAAAGAAAACTCTATGCTTTATCAGGAGTTGAGAGATCTTGATTTATCAGGCAAGACGTTTACTCTGGAGATATACGAAGATTTAAAAGAAATTGAATATTCTTACATTTTACTCGATAGAATTTTGTAATGGAAAATATCATAGTATTTGGCGCATCCGGACACGCTAAAGTTATTGCAGATATAATTAAAGCACAAAATAAATTTAATTTACTCGGCTTTGTTGCAAGCGACTGTGGTGATATGCACTATAACTATCCGGTCTTAGGGAATGACGTTAGTATATTCAGCCTAGAGCATGAACGAGATTGCCATAATTATTTTATTGCTATAGGCGACTCTCTGATTCGCGAAAAACTGTTTCAATTTATTAAAAAAAATGATCCTGCAGCTAAGTTTCCCGTACTGATACATCCTGATTCAATAGTATCAGATAGCGCTGTGATTGGTGAGGGAACAGTGATTATGCCGGGGGCAATCGTTAATGCAGACGCCCATATAGGAAGATTCGCTATTATTAATTCTAACGCGTGTGTCGAGCATGATAGCCGCCTTGAAGGCTTTGTTAATATTTCTCCAGGCGTGTCTTTGGCCGGCTCGGTCAACATCGGCCAACATGTATTTATTGGTGTTGGAGCTGTTGTTATTGAAAATATTTCTTTAGCCGATAGTTGTATAATCGGCGCAGGCGCAACAGTCGTCAAAAGTATAAAAGAAAAAGGACTATATCTGGGAACGCCCGCTCGGTTAAGCCTGAAATAATGAGTTATCAAGCTTAAATACTGCAATTACTGTTATGTGCAGTGCAGTTGCCTACCCCTAAATTTTCTGTGCGGTTGCTATCAAAGTATCTGTAGCATCTAAGGTGTTTAGTAAATTTTGATAGGCGCAATCCAGATCTGGTGTTCTGAGGTTATTCCATTCAATATGTCCGCCGGGTTTGCCTTTAGCTAACCAGTGAAGATGATTTGCCAGTGGGTATCGCTGATACCCCGAGATTTGAATATTGCTAAATCCTGCGTTTTCCAAAAAAACCTTTAAACTTTGCCGCGTATGCAAAATTAAATGTTCGCTCCAAAACGTAAACTTTTTAAAAGGTTCAGAATCCAGATGTGAAATTAAAAAGTCATTAGCGTGTGGGACTTCGATGACAATTTTGCCTTTTTCTGACATTTTACTATTTAACTCAGTTAATTCTTCCAGTGGATTTACAAAATGCTCGAAAACGTGAAAAAGTGTACATACATCGATTTCGTCACTTTGTAAGTTTTTGATTGAATCTGAAGTTTTGTAACCCAGCTTTTCTAAGTTTTTCCGGGTATTTCGTTGTGGCTCTACGGCATATGTTTGTTTGGCATACTGGCCTAGTTCGTCTAGTATCCCCCCTAATCCGGTACCTATATCTGCCCATGATTTATTTAGGATGATTGGTTTTATCAGGTTTACTCTGCGCTCTAAATCTTCGTATCCGGCAAAGATACCTTCTTGCCGACTTTCTGCTGACCAATAGCTAAATTCGGGTTTTTCTTCATAATATTTAGCCTCAATGTGTTCAGATTCGGAAAGAAAAAGTACGCCTGATTTATTGCATTTCAGAACAGAAATATCATTTCTGTCTCTTACATTTGGAAAATACGGGTGAATACTGTTCTCAGAACATATATCTAAATCGATCAATAATTGTTTAATTTGGTTCATACCTGAATACCCGTTTATATGAGAATTGTATTGAAAAGTATTTCGACCTGACATTGTTATTCAGTTGTTTGTATTAGCAATGTTAGCAGATAAAGCACCGAAAACATTAATAAATATTTTTAAGGTTTGGCTAATGTGAGATACAAATGAGATTAATTGGTTTAACATATTGTCAGACTATTAAAATTGGACGTGCTATGTCAGTGTAAACTCTAGCTACAGCGAGAAGCGAGTTTATAAAATGTTGGTATATCTATTACTATATAAAAAGAAAAGCTATATACAACTAATAGAATGAGGTTAAGTTTCATCTCATCTTACCGATAGTTAATACATAAAGAATATTTGAAGTCATTATATGTGCATTTATTTAACTCAGGCTATTAAAAAGCATTCTGCTAAAATTGGCATTGTCGGCTTAGGTTATGTCGGATTGCCCCTTGCGCTTAGATACACTGATGTAGGTTTCAGAGTCATAGGCTTTGACATTGCTGATCGAGTTGTTGAACAGTTAAATCACGGGCTAACACATATCGAACATATCAGTAACGCTGAAATTGCGCTAGCCAACGAAAAAGGATTTAGCGCAACAACGGACTTTTCTCGGATAGAAGAATGTGATGCGGTTATTTTATGTGTCCCAACACCACTTAATAAATATCGCGAGCCTGATTTAAGTTATGTGCTGAGTACAATGAATCAAATTGCCCCCTACTTAAAAAAAGGGCAGGTTGTTTCATTGGAAAGTACTACTTATCCGGGCACAACAGAAGAAGAATTAAAACCGCTTATCGAACAACAAGAGCTGATTGTTGGTAAGGATATCTTTCTGGTTTATTCACCGGAGCGCGAAGACCCGGGCAACCTTCACTATAATACTCAAACTATTCCTAAAGTAGTTGGCGGAAGCACACCAGCATGTTTAGAAGTAGGAATCGCACTATATGAGAAAGCAGTAGATAAGGTCGTTCCTGTTTCGAGCACTCAGGCCGCTGAAATGACTAAGTTACTGGAAAATATCCATCGTGCAGTTAATATCGGCTTGGTTAACGAAATGAAAATAGTGGCAGACAAAATGGGCATAGATATCCATGAGGTTATTGATGCTGCTGCAACTAAACCATTTGGGTTTACAGCTTATTATCCGGGCCCTGGTATAGGCGGGCACTGTATTCCAATTGACCCATTTTATTTAACCTGGAAAGCGAGAGAGTATGGGGTTCATACTCGTTTTATCGAACTTGCCGGTGAAGTGAATTCTGCTATGCCATTATGGGTAGTCGATAAAGTGGCAGATGCACTCAATAAGCATAAAAAAGCGATAAACGGCAGTCGGGTTTTAATTTTAGGAATGGCGTATAAAAAAAACGTGGATGATATGCGCGAATCTCCGTCTCTGCAACTGCTAGATATGTTATTGCATAAAGGTGCCTATGTGGCGTATTCAGATCCCCATGTAAAGTGTTTACCAAGGGTTCGAAAATATAATTTCGAATTATCCAGCATAGAGTTAACTCGCGAAACCTTGAGTTCTTATGATGCTGTTATATTGGCAACTGCGCATGATGCATTTGATTATGAAATGATAGAACAGGCAAGCCAGTTAGTTATTGATACTCGCGGATATTACAAAAATAGCTCAAATAAGATTATTAAGGCCTAATAGAAGTATAATATGAAAAATTTTGCGTTAATTGGTGCTTCGGGTTATATCGCACCACGCCACATGAAGGCAATCAAAGAAACGAATAATCACTTGTCTGTTTGTTACGATAAAAACGACTCTGTTGGCATTATTGACAGCATTTCTCCACAAAGTGAATTTTTTACTGAGTTTGAGCGCTTTTATGATTATGCGTTTAAATTAAAGCGCGACTCTAAAACAAAGCTTGATTATGTATCGGTTTGCTCTCCAAATTATCTGCATCATGCACACATAGCAGCAGGACTAAGATTAGGCTGTGATGTGATTTGTGAAAAACCCTTAGTGCCCAGCATAGAATTGCTGGATGACCTAAAGTTAATTGAGCAAGAAACGGGGAGGAAGGTTCATAACATTCTCCAGCTCAGACACCATGCAGCTATTTTGGCGCTTAAAGAAAAAGTTCAAAAGCAAACTCGGTCTGGAAAGTACGAAGTTGAACTGACTTATATTACCTCGCGTGGTAAATGGTATATGGAAAGCTGGAAAGGCGATCCACGCAAGTCATTTGGTATTGCGACAAATATTGGTGTTCATTTCTTTGATATGCTGCATTTTATGTTTGGCAATTTAATTTGTAATGAGCTGCACTATGTAGACGAGAAAAAAGCCTGCGGTTATTTGGAATATGAAAATGCAACTGTTCCTTGGTTTTTATCGATAGATGCTAATGACTTACCCGAATCTGTGCGGGGTAAACAAACCACTTATCGCTCTATCACGGTGGATGGATACGAAATTGAATTTTCACAAGGGTTTACCGACTTACACACTATTAGCTATCAGGAAATTTTAGCTGGCCGAGGTTATGGCATTGAAGATGCCAGGCACTGTGTTGAAACCGTGGCTGAAATACAAAAAGGCAAGATAGTCCATGCTGATCACAATAAAGCTCATCCTTTTTTGCAAAAACTGGTGTAATTGCCATGACTGATTTATTTATCCACGCATCTTCTATTATAGATTCAGGTGCTCAAATAGGTGATGGTTCAAGGGTCTGGCATTTTGTCCATATTTGCTCAGGAGCAAAAATCGGGAAAAAATGTTCGCTTGGTCAAAACGTATTTATTGGGAATAAAGTGACTATTGGTAATAACTGTAAAATTCAAAACAATGTTTCAGTATATGACAATGTCACATTAGAGGATGATGTATTTTGTGGCCCAAGCATGGTGTTTACCAATGTTTATAATCCGAGAAGTGCCATTGAGCGTAAAGCAGAATATAGAGATACGCTTGTTAAACAGGGTGCGACTCTAGGCGCAAATTGCACCATTGTTTGCGGTGTTACAATAGGTCGTTATGCATTTGTTGGAGCAGGTGCCGTAATTAATAAAGACGTACCCGATTACGCACTTATGGTGGGTGTACCGGCAAAACAAGTTGGTTGGATGAGTGAGTTTGGTGAGAAGCTGGATTTGCCTGTTACCGGTGAAGGGCTGGTAAGCTGTCCGCATCAAAATATTACTTATCAACTTAAAGGAAATCGCCTTATCAAGGTGGCCGATTAATGCAGTTTATAGATTTAAAAGCTCAGTACGAGCAGGTAAAAATTAGAATCGATAAACGCATAAGTGCTGTCTTAGCTCATGGGCAATATATTTTGGGCCCCGAGGTTTCTGAACTAGAATATCAACTTGCCGAATATGTGGGTGTTAAGCATGTAATTACCTGCGCTAACGGTACTGATGCATTGCAAATTGCATTGATGACCCTAGGAGTTGGCCAGGGGGATGCTGTAATCGTACCAACCTTTACTTTTTTTGCATCAGCTGAAGTGATTGCTTTAACTGGAGCAACGCCAATATTTATTGATAGTGATCCAGACACTTTTAATGTGTCGGTTGAAAAGTTAGAAGCTACGATAGAGCATGTACATACCAAGTCAGAGCTAAATCTAAAAGCGATTATGGCGGTTGATTTATTTGGTCAGCCAGCTGATTATCCAAATATTAACCAGATTGCGAAAAAGCATAACTTAAAAGTGATAGAAGATGCCGCTCAAGGATTTGGTGGCCAAATCGGTACACAAAAAGCCGGAAGTTTTGCGGACATAGCAACCACTAGCTTTTTCCCTGCTAAACCATTAGGTTGTTATGGTGATGGTGGTGCGGTTTTTACCAATAATGACGAATATGCAGAACTGATGCGTTCAATTCGAGTCCATGGAAAGGGCGTTGATAAATACGATAATATTCGAATTGGTTTAAACAGTAGGTTAGATACCATTCAGGCAGCTGTTTTATTAGAAAAATTAGCCATTTTTCCGCAAGAGCTGAAAAGACGTAATGAAATCGCTTTGCTTTATACAAAGTTATTCATGGATAAACCGGAAATCAAAGCCCCTGTTTGTAAAAATGGGTATACTAGTAGTTGGGCTCAGTATACTTTACTTGCTAAAAATACTCGTCGAACTATATTGCAACAGCGAGCCAAGAATCAAAATATACCCACTGCGGTTTATTATGCCACCTGTATGCACCAGCAAACCGTTTTTAAAGGGCTCAAGTCTGGTGACTTTGATTTCAGTGTCGCAGAGAATATAGCAAAACGTTGTTTTAGTTTACCAATGCATCCTTATTTAACCGATGCCGACGTTAAGCGAGTTGCAGAAAGTATCCTATCTGACTAAACAAATGTACAAAATTTGAGCTTGTCCAGGTAGTGTAATTATTGACCTAATCGCCCATTGAGCTATACTGATGGCAATATCTTGATTTAGGAGTTGTAGTCATGAATGTTAATGGTGCTTCAAGCAGCGGTGCGAGCATATTGGAGCAATTGAATAAAAAGCAGGAAACTGTTTTTGAGCAATTGGCATCCGGCAAAAAAGTAAACAAATCGGCTGATGCGGCTGCCGCACAACAAATTATTGACAGACTGACAGCAGAATCTAATGCTTACCAACAATCGTCACGTAACGTGTATGATGGAATTTCCTTGGCTCAAGTCACCGATGGCGCACTGCAAGGAATCAACGAAGACGCTCAGCGTATTCGTGAATTAACGCTTCAATCAGGCAGTGGTATTTTAACGGATGCTGATCGTAGTGCGATTCAATCTGAAATTTCAGGATTGCAGCAAAATATTCAGGATACCATCAAGAATACTGAATTTAACGGCCAGTCGGTATTTGGTCAAGATAGTGAATTTTCATTTCAGGTTGGATCAGGCGCTGGTCAGAAAGCATCTTTTGATACCAGTGGTATTGGCGAGCAGTTAAGCGATTTGCAAAATATTGATGTCACTCAGGGTGATATTAGCTCTGTACTTGAATCGCTCGACAGTGCAATTGAATTTATAGGGTCAGAGCGCGGTGATTTAGGCGCGACGCAAAATTCATTTGAGTCTATTGCCAGAAACCTAGCGACAACAGATGAAAATGTTCAGGCCGCTCGCAGTCGTTTGCAGGATACGGATTATGCGCAAGCAACTGCAGAGCAGGCGCAGAATGATGTTTTGAGTCAAAGTGCTGCTGCGGTTTCTGTTCAGTCTCGTCAAAGTGAACAATCAGTCCTGAACTTATTATCTTAAGCCTGTATTTTACAGCGCTTGTTGTGAACCAAAAGCACGCTTGTCAGCGTGCTTTTTCGATCTTGCTTAGTACAAATTAATGTCTTCAACAAAAAATTGACGTTTTTTCGTTTTTAACTGGATTATTACGCAATTTTCGTCAATAATTCTGCTAAAGGATAAGCTAATAACAATAATTTGACAGGCATATGCAAACTAACCGACGAATATTATTAATTGACTCTTCAACAGGCGATTTTTCGACGCTTAAAACGGTTCTGCAGTTTATGGGTGAAGATTTTGACTCGGTTGATGTGTCGGGCGCTTCGGAGTTGTTGAATCAACATCAGAGCTGGAAAGCGGTTTTACTCAGCACAGATCATACGGATTTTGATACCTGTCAGCAATTAATCACTCAAGCACCTGAATTACCTTTTATTGTCGATCAAAGGTTATCTGATTTAACCGGGTTAGCGAATGTTGTTGCGGCCTTTGATAGCGAAATAAATCATTCTGGTTTCACTCAGGCGCTGCACAGATGTGAACTCTATCTTCGTAATAAACCCAATCAGAAACTCAAGACCTCAAAAGATCTTCAGCATACACTGGTTGGGCACAGCCACGAAATGCAGGTGGTCAGAAAACTAATAGAGCAGGTTGCGCCAACTGACGCCAATGTTTTGGTACTGGGGGAATCCGGTACAGGTAAAGAGGTTGTCGCCCAGTCTATTCACCGCTTGTCCAAACGAGCGAAAGGGCCGTTTGTACCCGTTAATTGTGGTGCGATACCGGGTGAATTATTGGAAAGTGAATTGTTCGGTCATGAAAAAGGGGCATTTACCGGTGCTATCAGTGCACGTAAAGGGCGTTTTGAACTGGCCCAGGGTGGTACCCTGTTTTTAGATGAAATTGGCGACATGCCACTGCAAATGCAGGTTAAATTATTGCGTGTTTTACAGGAGCGTGTTTTTGAGCGGGTAGGCTCTGCATTGCAAATCAAATCAGATGTCAGGGTGATTGCAGCCACCCACAGGGAACTTGAAAATCTGGTTGCAGAAGGCAAATTCCGTGAGGATTTATTTTATCGGTTAAATGTATTTCCGGTCGAAACACCCGCTTTGCGTGAACGCCGGGAAGATTTGCCACAATTAATCAGCGAACTGGTTAAAAGACTGACAGAGCAGGGGATGGATTCGGTTAAGTTAACCGATAATGCCATTCAGTCTTTGATGGAGCATAAATGGGCAGGTAATGTTCGTGAGCTTGCAAATTTGATTGAACGGCTGTCAATTTTATATCCTAATCAATTAGTCGATGTCGCTGAGCTGCCTAAAAAATATCAGCATATTGAAGTAGATACTTTTGAACCTGAATATCCAGAAGCCATATTAGAACGCGAAGCTCTGAATGATCTTTTCTCTTTTTCAGAGGATGAGGAAGATGAAGAAATGTCTGATGCAACTCAAATGATTGTTGAGTTGCCAGAAGAAGGCATTAACCTGAAAGAATATCTTGCCGAAATGGAAATTGATTTAATCAATCAGGCACTGCAGGCTCAAGATGGCGTAGTGGCCAGAGCCGCTGAAATGCTGGGAATGCGCCGAACGACTCTGGTTGAAAAAATGCGTAAGTATGGTTTAAACCAGTAATATCAAACGCTTCTTAATCCGGCCGCTATGATTTAATTCAGGCTGCTGTCAAATTAATGTCACCTCAGTTTGGCCTTAAATGTTTGAATTTTAGGGTTATTTTAGTTGGCATCTGCTTTGCATTAGTCTTGTCAGTGATTTTATAAAAATATATGACACAGGCAAAAGCATGCATCATAACCCAAAGGTCAATAATCAAATATCCGATGAAGCAGTTAATTTGCTTCAGGAAAGTTATTTAGGTGAACTGAACGAACTGCGCGGACAGTCTGCCCGCCTGCGTCATTTGGTCAATATCTTACCTGCAGGTGTCATTATTTTATCTGAAAACGGTCGGGTGGAAGAAGCCAACCAGATAGCCGTTGATCTGTTAGGAGAACCTTTAGTTGGAGAACTTTGGCTAACTATCATTCACCGCGCATTTAATCCTCAGGCCGATGACGGACATGAAATTTCGCTGCGTAATGGTCGACTGGTTAAATTAGAGACAACGGCTTTAACGCCGGAGCCGGGTCAGTTGGTTGTGATGACAGATATGACAGATACGCGTTTAATGCAGGCGAGGTTAAGTCAGTTTAAGCAATTGAGTGTATTAGGCAAAATGATGGCTTCCCTGGCTCATCAAATTCGAACGCCTTTATCAGCTGCCATGTTATATGCAGCTAATTTGGCTAATGTATCCTTATCCAGCCAGTCTCGTGGTAATTTTCAACAAAAATTAATGGCGCGATTAAAAGATTTAGAAAGTCAGATTACCGACATGTTGCTGTTTGCCAAATCAGGTCAAAAGCAAGTTGCTGAAAAATTATCTTTGCATCAGTTGTTGAGTGAAGTGCAGGCTGGCAGTGAGGCTATGCTAATACAAAATCAAGGTCAGTTAGCGGTTAATCTACCGGAGCCTGATATTGAAATTTATGGTAATAAAAATGCGCTGGCCAGTGCTATTGAAAATTTAATTCATAACAGTGTGCAAATCATAGGTCAGGGCGCTCAGGTTCAACTCAGTGCCACTCGCTGTGATAAAAATCAGGATAAAGTTTGGATCCGGGTTAAAGATAATGGCCCGGGTGTGGCTGAACATCTTAAACAGCAAATATTTGAACCTTTTTTTACAACCCGTGGTAAAGGCACAGGGCTGGGGTTAGCTGTTGTTAAAGCCGTCGCTGAGCAGCATCAGGGCAGTGTTTGGGTTGAATCAACCATAGGTCAGGGCAGTACATTTGTTATTGAGTTGGATATTGCACAGGTTTCAGCCAACTCACTGGCTGTCGGTCAAAATTAACAGGAGTCAATATGAGTCAGTTTATTCTTGTCGTCGAGGATGATGCCGATTTACGCGAAGCGATTATTGATACGCTGGAAATGGCCAATTACGCCTGCATTGAAGCGGATTCCGGTGAACAAGCTTTGATCAAACTCAATCAGGAAAACATTGCTATGGTCATCAGCGATGTGCAAATGCCCGGTATGAACGGATTAGCCTTATTAAAGGCGCTTAAAAATAAAAATGTCGATTTGCCCGTTTTGCTAATGACTGCATTTGCCAATATTAAAGATGCGGTGGATGCAATGCGCCAAGGCGCAACCGACTACTTGGCTAAACCTTTTTCGCCGGAAGTATTGCTTAACTTAGTTGGCCGGTATTTACCTGAAATAAAATCACCGGTTTTTAAACCGGTTGTAGCTGATCCTAAGAGTGTTGATTTATTAAAGCTGGCCAGTCGGGTGGCAAAATCAGATGCTTCTGTCATGGTGCTAGGGCCAAGTGGTTCGGGTAAAGAAGTGCTCGCCCGGTATATTCATGAAGAATCGAATCGCAATGAACAGGCTTTTATTGCGATTAACTGTGCCGCCATACCCGAAAATATGCTGGAGGCGACTTTATTCGGATATGAAAAAGGCGCATTTACCGGTGCCCTTCAGGCATGCCCCGGTAAATTTGAGCAAGCTCAGCATGGCACTATTTTATTGGATGAAATATCTGAAATGGATATGTCATTGCAAGCTAAACTATTACGAGTTCTGCAGGAGCGTGAAGTGGAGCGACTCGGTAGCCGAAAAACCATTAACCTGGATGTACGTGTCATCGCCACCAGTAACCGGGATTTGAAACAAGCTGTCGTCAACGGTGAATTCCGGGAAGATTTATATTACCGACTCAATGTTTTCCCGCTCAATTGGTTACCTTTATCAGAGCGCAAACTGGACATTTTACCTTTGGCAGAGCATTTAATTAAACGTCATTCAAAACAAAATAAACAAGCTGTGCCTGAATTATCTGCCAGAGCCAGACAAATATTGCAGCATCATGACTGGCCGGGTAACGTGCGAGAGTTGGATAATATTATTCAGCGGGCGCTGATATTGTCTCAAAATCAGGTAATTGACAGCCCTGATATTTTAATTGAAACCGATACCGCTATGATGACGTCTTATCCGACTGAATCTGAGCCGTTAGACAATCAGAATGATTCACTTGGTAGTGAGCTCAAGCAGCAGGAACATCAAATTATTCTTGATACCTTAATCGCCTGTCATGGCAAACGTAATAAAGTTGCTGACCAACTCGGCATTAGTCCGAGAACGTTAAGGTATAAAATTGCAAAAATGAAGGAAAATGGCATAGATATTCCGGTTTAACTCTGGCCATTAAATTTTAATTTACCTGCATGACTAGGGGCTGTTGACCTTTCGAGTACAAATTTTGTTCTAACTGAGCGCTTTCAAATCGCGGCGTGAGGGCTGTAGTATAGTTATTCTATATAAAAACCGAGCAACAAAGAGTTGGAAGCGCTCAGGACGAACCTGAAAGGCAGCGCCCGTGTAGCTTTTCTACTGCGTTATCACTCATTTATGTAGCGCACTACACTACAGTCGCTCTGCCTTGTATAAAAACCACACGGACTGCTGCAAAAATGAACGCGAAAGATCAACAGCCCCTAGCCATACCGATAGCCTGGCTAGTTATTTAGTTCACATGGATGTGGACGTATTTTTGGCACTTGTTATTCGCCAAAAATGCAGGTTAATTCATCAAATTTATTTCAACTCTCCTTAAATATACTTATATTTTACATTAACTTACCTAAATAACTTTCTTTTTCATAATGCTAATGTATGCTTGGCACATTAACTGCATTACCTATTTCAAATACTTCAATTCAAAAAATTGACATAGGGGCATAAAGATGAAAATTGGATCAGACTCTTTATATTCAGAAATGCAAAGAATGGCGATAGGCGCAGGTACCAATATACAGGCACCAAACCTTGAAATTTCGCCTAATCAGTCCCCAAAGGTTGAAAATGTAACCCAGGCGAAATTCGGACAATTATTGAATGATGCGATTAATAACGTGAATGATCTGGGCTATGAAGCAAAAGATAAAACAACGCGTTTTGAAATGGGTGACCAAAGTGTATCACTGGCAGATGTTATGATTGCCAAAGGCAAATCAGGCATTGCTTTTGAAGCTACTGTGCAAGTGCGCAACAAAGTCATCGAAGCCTATGATAAAATCATCAACATGCCGGTTTAACCTGCTAACAGGTATGGAGTAAAGAAAAGTGGCCGAACAAGCAGCAAGCAATGATCTGGTAGTATCAGATAACACGAATAACGATAGTTCAGATATTGCAAACGAAGAGCAAAAATCCGGATTTTTAAGTTCATTGAGCAATGTTGATGTATTGCGTCAGGTAACTTTGATACTGGCCCTTGCCATTTGTTTGGCTATTGCAGTGTTCATTATTGTCTGGGCAAGCGAACCAGACTATCGCCCGCTTGGTAAAATGCAAACCGAAGAACTGATTCAAACATTAGATTTTTTAGATGCACAAAAAATCGACTATCGCCTTGAAGGTGATGTGGTTTATGTCGTTGAAGAAGAATACCAAGATATTAAATTAAAACTAAAACGCTCAGGTTTACAGGTGGATGGTGGTCCGACAGAAGGTCAGGATATTCTGTTAACGGATATGGGTTTTGGTGTGAGTCAGCGCGTCGAAAGCGAGCGCTTAAAATATAGCCGCGAACAAACACTGGCGCGTACGATTGAAGAGTTACATTCAATTATGCGCGCAAAAGTATTATTGGCCATTCCAAAAGAAAATGTATTTGCACGTCACGAAAAAAAGCCAAGCGCAACGGTTGTATTGACGCTTAAACGAGGTTCAGTTTTATCGTCTGAAGAAATTGATTCCGTTGTTGATATGGTTGCTTCTGCGGTTCAAAACCTGGAACCAAACCGGGTAACGGTCACGGATCAAAACGGCCGTTTATTAAACTCAGGTTCACAAAATGATTTGTCCTCCAGAACTCGTAAAGAATATGAAATAGAGCAAAAGCGTGAATCTGAATATTTAGAAAAAATTGATACTATTTTGATTCCTGTAATCGGTCTGGGCAATTATACAGCACAGGTTGACGTTACTATGGATTTCACGTCAGTCGAACAAACTCAAAAGCGATATAATCCTGATTTACCGGCTGTGCGCAGTGAAATGACGCTTGAAACAAATTCTCTGGGCGGTGTCGCTGCAGGCATACCGGGCGCCTTAACCAATCAGCCGCCGCTTGATTCTAATATCCCTGAAGAAGCAACAAATGGAGAAGCGAACGCTTCACCCAGTAAAAGCCATCGAGAATCGACTCGAAATTACGAATTAGATACAACAATCAGCCATACCCGTCAGCAAACTGGCGTTATCCGCCGTTTAAGTGTATCGGTTGCGGTTGATTATATTGCCAGTACAAATGCAGAAACCGGGGAAGTAACCCATGAACCCAGACCGGTTGCTGAACTGGCGAACATTCGCCGTTTATTGCAAGGTGGCATTGGTTTTGATGTTCAGCGTGGCGATACTTTAGAAGTGGTTGCTATGCCATTTGTTCGTGAAGATTTAGGTGAAATTGCTGAACCACCTTTATTTGAACAACCCTGGTTTATTAAGTTAGTTAAACTTATTCTGGGTGCGGCTATCATTATCATCTTGATAATCGCTGTTGTAAGACCTATGCTGCGTAAATTAATTTATCCTGAAGAAGTGGTTGATGACTTCTCAGAGGATACACTTTCATCCGGTGTGGATTTAGGTGACGAAACTCTGGATATGTTATCCAACGATTTTGATGCCAGTGCGGTTGGCTTCTCATCAGACGGTACACTTATGTTACCGGATCTGCATCAGGATGAAGATGTACTTAAAGCGGTTCGTGCGCTGGTCGCAAACGAACCGATATTATCAGCCCAAGTTGTGAAAGCGTGGTTAAACGAAGATGCCTGATAACGAAATTGAAGAAATTGATGTAAGTCGCCTTGAAGGTGTTGAAAAAGCGGCTGTGCTGCTGCTGAGTCTGTCAGAAGAAGATGCAGCACAAATTCTGAAACACCTGGAGCCAAAAGAAGTACAGAAAGTAGGCATGGCAATGGCGTCGATTGATGACTTTAGTCAGGCTAAAATTACCGCAATTCATAAGCTTTTTATTGATGATATTCAAAGCTTCTCTACGATTGGTTTCCAAAGTACTGAATTCGTTCGTAAGGCCCTGACGGCCGCTCTGGGTGAAGATAAAGCGGGCAATCTGATAGAGCAGATAGTCATGGGCAGCGGCGCTAAAGGTTTAGATTCGTTGAAATGGATGGATTCTAAACAGGTCGCCAATATCATTCGTAATGAGCACCCTCAGATTCAAACCATAGTACTGGCTTATCTTGAACCAGAGCAGTCTGCTGAAATCATGAATCAGTTCTCCGAAAAAGTGCGTCTGGATTTAATGATGCGAATTGCCAATTTAGAAGAAGTTCAGCCAGCAGCATTGCAGGAACTGAACGAAATCATGGAAAAACAATTTGCCGGTCAGGCGGGTGCGCAAGCTGCTAAAATGGGTGGCTTGAAAGCGGCAGCCGATATTATGAACTACCTGGATACTAATATTGAAGGTCAGTTAATGGATGCTATCCGCGAACATGACGAAGAAATGAGCCAGCAAATTCAAGACCTTATGTTTGTCTTTGATAACCTTGCCGATGTTGATGACAGAGGGATTCAGGCCATTCTACGTGAAGTTCAGCAGGATATTCTACTTCCGGCGATTAAAGGGGCCGATGAAAGTCTGAAAGAAAAAATTATGGCGAACATGTCTAAACGTGCAGCAGAGATGCTTCAGGACGATTTAGAAGCAATGGGGCCAATCAGAATCAGCGAAGTAGAAGCGGCACAAAAAGAAGTGTTAAGTGTTGCCAGACGTTTAGCCGATGCCGGTGAAATTATGCTTGGCGGCGGTGGCGGCGAAGAATTTTTATAATTGACCGGGTTAACATTAAATGGCTGATGACTTTAAATTTCGTAAATCCATTAAACGCGATGATGAAACTATCTCGGATGCCAAAACCTGGGATATTCCCGAAATGGATGCTAATCCAAAGCGGCATGATGATAATTACACCAATGCATTAGGTAAAAAATATAACTGGGTTTATGAGCCGCCGGAAGCCGATGATGACGAGGAAGAAGTTAAACCTCTGACTATTGAAGATGTTGAAGCCATACGTCAGGCTGCTTATGAAGAAGGGTTTGCTGAAGGTAAAGCCGAAGGTTTTACTAAAGGTGAAGCTGAAGGGCAAGAGCAGGGCTATCAAGCCGGATTTGAAGAAGGGAAAAATCAGGGGCATGAAGAGGGGCTGGAAAGTGGAACTGGTTTAATGGAAGAAAAAGCCGCCCACTGGAATCAACTTATCAGTCAATTAGATGAACCGCTAAAAATGCTGGATGCACAGGTTGAGCAAGAATTGATTGAGCTGGTGGTGGCATTAACAAAAGCTGTCATTCAAACCGAACTCAAAACCAACCCGGATATTATTTTGCAAAGTGTCAAAAAAGCAGCCGAATTTTTACCTTTTAATACTCAGAAGTGCCAGTTGCTTGTGAACCCGGACGATTTTGAGTTAATTCAGTCCAGCTATGGTGAAAAAGAATTACAAAGACGTCAGTGGCAATTATTCAGTGATCCCAACATCGAAGCGGGTGGTATCGAAATAAAAACTGAATTGTCGACGGTAAGCTATACCATTGAGCAAAGAGTCAGTGAGGTATTAGCGAATTTTATTAACCAGCCTGATTAGGTGACTGCATCATGAGCCTGAATTTAAGTCAGCGGTTAAATCAATATCAAAATCACATAGGCCAGAGCAAACCTAAAGTGGCAGGTCGTTTAACCCGTGTAATTGGACTTACCCTTGAGGCGATTGGCTGTCAGGCTGCTGTTGGCAGTTTATGCATGGTTGAATCCAGCACTGGCTTTATTGATGCTGAAGTGGTTGGGTTTGAAGAAGATAAAATCTACCTAATGCCATCGGATAATGTGCAGGGGATTTTACCTGGCGCAAAAGTCATTCCGGTTGCTCACAAAGACCAGCTCCAACTGAGCATGGATTTATTAGGTCGGGTACTGGATGCCCGAGGTCAGCCGATTGATAATCTGGGTAAAATGCCGAGTACATCCGAAAACAACCTGCCTGCCAGTAAATTAAATCCACTTAACCGCAAACCCATTAATCAACCTCTGGATGTGGGCATTCGAGCCATTAATAGTATGCTGACGGTCGGAATGGGTCAGCGAATTGGTTTATTTGCTGGCTCGGGTGTTGGTAAAAGTGTGCTTTTGGGCATGATGACTCGTGGCACTGCTGCGGATGTAATTGTGGTGGGCCTGATTGGTGAACGTGGCCGGGAAGTTAAAGAATTCATCGAAGAAATTTTGGGAGAAGCAGGTCGAAAAAGAGCGGTCGTGGTTGCAGCACCAGCTGATAATGCGCCTTTAATGCGTTTAAAAGGTTGTGAAACAGCACTGACAGTTGCTGAATATTTCAGAGATCAAGGGCTGAACGTATTACTTTTAATTGATTCTATAACCCGATATGCACAGGCTCAGCGTGAAATTGCGCTGGCAGTCGGAGAGCCGCCAGCTACAAAAGGCTATCCGCCTTCGGTATTTGCCAAATTGCCGGCATTAGTGGAAAGAGCTGGTAACGGAGGAGACGGACAGGGCTCAATTACGGCATTTTTTACTGTGTTATCTGAAGGTGATGATATGCAGGATCCGATAGCTGATGCATCCAGAGCGATTTTAGACGGGCATATCGTATTATCCCGCGAGTTGGCAGATGAAGGTCATTATCCGGCGATTGATGTGGCTAAATCCATTAGCCGGGTGATGCCGGCTGTCACCAGCGAAGAGCATCAGCAGCAAGCCAGAATCGTTAAACAGCTGTATTCGAATTATCAAAACAGTAAAGATTTGATTTCCATCGGCGCTTATACCAAAGGCAGTGATCCGGGTATTGACGCTGCGATTAAAATTAAACCCAAAATGGATAAATTTTTACAACAGGGTATGAAAGACGTCATAACTTATGATGATTGTTTAACTCAGCTGGCTGCCCTGACCAGCGCCTTCAGAGCCTGATTATGAAATACAGCCAACTTAAACTCATTGCTGAAAACGAGCAGAAAAAAGAAGATAAACTGGCTTTGCAATTTGCAGAGGCTCAGCAGGATTTAAATGCTCAAAATGAAAAACTGACCTCACTCGAACAGCATCAGCATGAGTACATTCAGAATATGCAAAATAATGGGCAAGGTGGTATCAGCCCTGAACATCTTTCACGTTTTCAAACCTTTATCGCTCAATTAGATAGAGCTTGCACACAACAAAGAGGGAATATCCAAAAAGCTAACAAAGTCGTTGAGCAAAGGCGTGCACTCTGGTTGCAACAACAAAGAAAACGAAAATCACTTGAATTACTGCTAGAAAGAAAAGAGCAGGCAGAGCAGGTCAGACAAGACAAGCAGGAACAATTTATCCTGGATGAGTTCTCGCAAAACCAATTTTTCCGAAATTAATCCTTTTTAGCAAATTGGTATAAATCTTGAAGGTTATTGAAAATAACCTGTAAGTTCAGCTCAAGCGTCAAAAAAACGTATGTAAGCTGACGAATTTATAGAATTTATTCGATTTTTGTTTTGATATAGGAAACAATTTATGCAGTATCTTGCCAGTGTCCCGACAAATGTTGCCGCTTCAGTCAAAAATGCAGTTAAACCTGCCTCCCAAGACACTCGTACTTTGCAATCGGAACAGGATTTTTCGGATATTTTAAAAGCGCATAATGTAAAAAATGCCCGTCAAACTCAGACTCAATCCACAGCTGAAAATACCAAATCAAAAAATGAGACGGCAACCGATAGCGAACCGTCAAAAAAACAACCTTCTGGTACACAGGAACCAGTCTCATCTGCGGAAAAAAGCACTCAACAATACAATAAACAAACAAGTCAGTCAGCGCCAGACTATGCAAAAGAACAAAGGGTAAATTCAAATAATCAATCACAGGCGATTGAAGACAAAACGCCCGAAAAGCAGGATGCTGATAAATTAGTTAAAGTTCAAAAAGACTCAGTTAAGCAAGCTGTTGATTCGCAAAAGCCGCTCAAGCCGCAAAACTCTGATGCAGATTTACAAGCTCATTTTAAGCTCAAGCAAGATGAATCTGAACTAGACGCGGATGATTTTGACTTTCTAAACTTTTTACAAAGTTCAAAATCAAGCAAGGCAGAATTAAATCAGCCGGTACGTGCAGACAGTAAACTGTCAACTGACAAAATTTCAGGTGATAAAGCCACCGATATTATTTTAAATAGTGGCACAGCAAAAACATCTGCTGAAAAAGGAGAATCGACTGAGTCTGGCGATGTGCTTTCTGCGTTAAAAACTCAGTCAGACAAACAAGTAGCGCCCAAGCTCACCGACGCAGAAACAGCTAAAACCAGTCTGAATAATGAAAAATTGACTGATAAAAAAGCCACGCAGGCAGAAAATAACTCAGATAAATTTGTCGAAACACTTGATAACATAAAACAAAAGCAAGCCGACCAAGCCAGTCAGCCAGATTCGGCAGAAAAGGCTCTTAAGCAAGATACGTTAGCCAAAACGAATGGCGAAAAAATAGCCAGTGACGCGCAAAGCAAAGCCTCTGTTAAATCCTCAGGCTCTGTTTCGACTGACAGTAAAGCTGAAGTAGTTAAAGATATTTCAGCCAATTCAAAATCCGCTGATAGCCAAGCAGCCGAAAAAGGCAAAGGCGATAACATCAGCAGTAAAAATACTGCTCAGTTAAACGATAGCAAAGGTGTTGTGGTGAATGAAATTCATCACAAGGAACAGAAATCAAGCAAAAATACAGATGATGTTAAGCTAGAGCAGTCTGAACTTAAGCAAACGTCAATTGAGCAGCAAAAAAGAGCCCAGAAAGAGGACTCAAGCTCGGCTAATCAAAAAGTCCAATCCCAAAATGAATCTGCTGTTGACGTGATTGAGTCTGCTAAATCGGCTCAGCAAAATCAGGACAGTAGCAATTTAAAACAGGGAGAAGAGCAAAGTGAGCAGCTGACCAGTCAAACAAATAAACCAGCTAAAAACCAGAATGCGGAACAGAGCAGAAAAAACTCTGAACCCTTTGCAGAGCATCTGACTACTAAGGAAAAACAAACTTCCGATAATTTAGCGGGCAGTCAGCAAATTGATAATCAAGCTGTAGCCCAAAGTGATAATGAAACTGTTAATCAAAAACCGGATAGTGCTGCTAAATCCGTTGAGTCGAATGCTAAATCTGAAAACACAAAGCCTTCACCAAATGTCAGTAAAGAAAATATAAGCAAAGAAACTCAGGCTGAATCAAATAAAGAAGTTTCTAAAGAGGCAGTGAAAGAATCCGTATTATCTGATGTGTCCAATCGCCAGTCTGTTAATCAGGAAACATTAAATCAGCAAGTGAATCAGGCGCAGAGTAAATCCTCTCAGGAATCTGTGGCTGATACTAAAGTGTCTCATGCTCAGGTAACTCAGCAGGTGCAGAAGCAAGAACAAGTTCTGCAGGCTGAAAAAACAGTTGATAAACAACAAAGCATACACCAGCAGATAAAAGAGCAAATTAATTTAACTAAAAATGATGCACCCGGACAGTTAAATGATTCGGTACGTTATATGATAAACAGCCGAATGCAGTCAGCCGAAATTCGTATTGATCCGCCGGAACTGGGTAGCATGCAAATTAAAGTAAGCATGAATGGCGATCAGGCCAGTGTAAGCATTGTGGTGCAAAACCAGCAGGCGAAAGATGTTTTAGACCAGTCAGTGCCTAAATTAAAAGAGTTATTAGAGCAGCAGGGTATTCAACTGGGTGAATCCAGTGTCTCCGAACAGGGTCATCAGCAAGGTGGTGAAACTCAATCCGGAAAAGGCTCAGGTCAAGGTTTAGCGGGCCAGTCGCATGACGCAGAGACAGAATCAAATGAAGTTGTCGTTGAACAAAATATCACTAACGGCCATGTTGGCGCGGTCGATTATTATGCTTAGGTCAATTAAATACAGGGTAACTGATTGCTTAATAAGCAATTAACAAATTCAAAGCAACCCAATTGATTTATTTTGCTGTTATACTCAGTGATAATGAATATGATAAAAATCATAATGGGTAATACTGGAGATTAAAAATGGCAGCTGAAGCAGAAGAACTAGAAGTCGAAGAAAAATCATCTGGCAAAGGCAAGTTGTTTATTATTATTGGTGTGGTACTGGTTTTAGCACTCGCTGGGGCGGGTTATTTCTTTTTAATGGGCGATGATTCAAGCGAACCAGAACCCGTTATGGAAACGCTTGATGAGACGGCCACTGCACCTTCATCGGGTTCTGGTGATGTGGAAATAGGGTCTGCGTTGTATGTCGCTATGCCTAGACCTTTTGTATTTAATGTCCCTGGGGCCCAACGTGATCGCCTGGTTCAGATTAAAGTTCAAATGCTGGTTCGGGGCGCGCAAAATGAAGAAACCGCAAAAAAACATATCCCGTTAATTGAAGGTACTTTGTTAAGAATTTTCAGTGGTGCAAGTGCAGATCAGCTGGGAACAACAGCAGGCAAAGACGCGTTAAAAAGCGATGCGCTCAAAGCTGTTCAAGATGAAATGTTAAGCATTGCTGGTCGAACTGTCATTGAAAAAGTGCTGTTTACCGGCTTTGTAATGCAATAGTGATACTGTGTAAATGAGCGACTTATTATCCCAAGACGAAATTGATGCCCTCTTACATGGGGTCGATGATGTTGAAGAAGAAGACATAGAAGAAAGTGCAGGTACGCCTGGCAGTAGCGTAGCGTCAGCGTCTGAATACGACTTTTCTTCGCAAGACAGGATTGTACGTGGTCGTATGCCGACGCTCGAGATTGTTAACGAGCGTTTTGCCCGCCATATGCGTATCAGCTTATTTAATATGATGCGGCGTACCGCTGAAGTGTCGATTAACGGCGTTCAGATGATAAAGTTTGGCGAATATGTACATACCTTATTTGTACCAACCAGCCTAAACATGGTTAGATTCCGGCCTTTAAAAGGTACGGGGCTGATTACCATGGAAGCGCGTCTGGTATTTATACTGGTAGATAACTTTTTTGGTGGTGACGGTCGTTATCATGCCAAAATTGAAGGACGGGAATTTACCCCAACAGAACGCCGAATTATTCAAATGCTGCTTAAACTTGTATTTGAAGACTATAAAGAAGCTTGGGCACCTGTGATGGATGTGTCTTTTGAGTATTTGGACTCTGAAGTGAACCCGGCAATGGCTAACATTGTAAGTCCAACAGAAGTGGTTGTGATTAGTTCATTTCACATCGAGCTGGATGGTGGTGGTGGAGATTTTCATATTTGTCTGCCGTATTCAATGCTTGAACCTATCCGCGAACTGCTGGATGCGGGGGTTCAAAGTGATAAAGAAGATACGGATTTACGCTGGAGTAAAGCGCTGCGTGATGAAATTATGGATGTTAAGGTAGATATTGCGGCTAAGTTGCTTGATTTTGATTTAACCCTAGCTGAAATTATGGAGCTGCAAGCAGGCGATGTGATCCCGATTGAAATGCCGGAGACACTCACTGTATTTGTTGAAGACTTACCAACATACAGAGCAAAAATGGGGCGTTCTCAGGATAATATTGCGGTTCAGATTAGTGAAAAAATTAAGCGACCTCAATCAGTTAAATCTGAGTTGCAAATGGTTACCCGTGGTGGCCGAAGAATTGATGCAGAAGCAGAACTTCGTGAATTAGAAGATTTTGATTCTTAAGTTTTGAGAAGAGAGTAAATTATGGCAGATGAGATGGATGATTGGGCTGCGGCCATGGCCGAGCAAGCTGAGTCCGAACAACAGGCTGAAGCAGAAAACCAGCCTCAGGTTGCAGAGTTAGAAGAGCTGAGTGACGAAGGCGCGCCTATTACAGCTGAAGAAAAACGTAAACTGGATACGATTTTAGATATCCCGGTGACGATTTCAATGGAAGTCGGGCGCAGTAAAATTAGTATTCGTAATTTGTTGCAGCTTAATCAGGGCTCTGTGGTCGAGTTGGACAGAGTGGCCGGTGAACCATTGGATGTACTGGTAAACGGTACTTTGATTGCTCACGGTGAAGTGGTTGTTGTAAACGACAAGTTTGGTATTCGTCTCACCGATGTCATCAGTCAGATAGAACGGATTAAAAAGCTTAAATAATGTCAAAAAGCCTCGCCTTAGCCTGTTTGTTATTCAGCCCGCTTGTATTTGCGCAATCACCGGATATTGCCAGCACAATTCCGACATTATTAATCGGTTTGGTGATTATGGTGGTGGTCATTTATTTACTGGCAGGGCTGGCTAAAAAAACTAATTTTATGCAGATGAAGTCAGCCGGAATGAAGGTGATTTCAGTGTTACCTGTTTCCGGTCGTGAAAAAATTATGATAGTGGAAGTAGGTAACGAACAACTGGTTTTAGGCGTCACGGCGCACTCAATCAATTTAATCAAAACGCTTGAAGAGCCCATTGAAATAACCAATCAGGACTTTAAGCAAACCTTGAGTAAATTTATGCAGCCCAATAATAAACATAATAATGATTAGGTTCTTATGCGTAAACTTAACCCTGTTTGGATTTTAATTTTTGGTCTGCTGTTAAGCCCATCTTTAATGGCTGAGCCGGGTATCCCAGCGATTACAGTGACTGATAATGCCGACGGCGGACAGGACTATTTGATTAGTCTTCAGGTCTTGGCCTTAATGACAATGCTGAGTTTTTTACCCGCCATTGTTATTATGATGACTTCTTTTACGCGAATTATTATTGTACTTGGGATACTGCGCCAAGCGATTGGTTTACAATCTTCTCCGCCTAATCAGGTCTTGGTTGGCATCGCCTTATTCTTGACTTTTTTCATCATGAGTCCTGTACTTGAACAAGTTAATGATGAAGCGGTACAGCCATATATAGCTGAAGATTTAACCGCAAAAGAAGCTTTCGCTAAAGCACAGGAGCCGATGAAAGCGTTTATGCTTCAGCAGACTCGGGTAAAAGATATCGCGACATTTGCCGAAATTGCGGGATATCAGGGGTTAGACGGTCCGGAAGATGTTCCTATGCGGGTATTGATACCCGCGTTTGTGACCAGTGAACTCAAAACCGCCTTTCAAATTGGCTTTATGCTGTTTATTCCATTTTTGATTCTGGATTTGGTTGTAGCGTCTGTTTTAATGGCTATGGGTATGATGATGTTATCGCCTATGATGGTATCTCTGCCATTTAAACTCATGTTGTTTGTACTGGTTGATGGTTGGAACTTAACTATGGGTACACTGGCAACCAGTTTTGGTGTTGGCACTTAACGCGTTAACAAAGAGGAGTTCTTATGCAACCAGAAGTCTTTGTTGATATTTTGCAGGAAGCCATGTTTATGGTTATTCTGCTGGTTAGTTTAGTGATAGTGCCAAGTATGATCGTTGGTATTATTGTTGCCGTATTCCAAGCCGCAACTTCGATTAACGAACAAACGCTGAGTTTTTTACCACGTTTATTGGTGACCTTAGCTGCCATTATTTATGGTGGACACTGGGGGATTAATAAGCTGATGGAATACACCATAGATATGTTCATGCGAGTTCAGCAGGTTGTTGGCTAAATGGAATTTTCAACCACGCTTATAATGCAATGGCTGACAGATTTAATGATGCCATTTGTCCGAATATCAGCCTTACTGGTTACCATGATTGGCTTCAGTGGTAAGAGTGTATCTACTAAAGTCAAAGCACTACTTGCATTAATCATCGCTTTTTTGGTTGCACCGACGATTCCTACTTCAGGTTTCACTGAACTGTTTTCAGTGGCTGGTTTTTTAATGGTCATTCAGCAGGTTTTAATCGGTATTGCGATTGGCTTTATTTCTCAAATTTTTCTGAATACCTTTGTGATGGCCGGTCAGGCAATTGCGGTGCAAACCGGTTTGGGTTTTGCCACTTTAGTTGATCCTGTCAATGGGATTAACACAGCGGCGATTGGTCAGTTTTATGTGATTCTCGCCACGCTTATTTTTTGGGCGGTGGATGGCCATTTGACCATGATCAAAATGATAGCACTTAGCTTTGAAGCAATGCCGGTTGGCACCTGGCTCGCACCTGATCAGATTTATAAAGTGGTCGAGTGGGGGAAATGGCTTTTCTTAGCAACCATTACACTTGCGCTGACACCTATCACAGCGATGTTGATGGTTAATTTCACGTTTGGCATCATGACACGTGCTGCTCCTCAGTTGAATATTTTTTCTATTGGTTTTCCGGTCACCCAGATAACGGGTTTAATTGTCGTCTGGATTAGTTTGTCTGTTTTTATGTTGCACTTTGAAACGATTTGGGCAGATGCCGCTTATCTGATGTGCGATATATTAGGCTGTTAAAGGAGGGCTTTTAATGGCAGCAGAAGACGAAGGCCGCACGGAAGACCCCACATCCAAAAAGCAGGAAGATGCCCGTAAAAAAGGCCAGATACCGCGATCTCGAGAACTCGGGACTATGATGGTACTGGTTGGTGGCGGGCTAGGTTTTCTATTATATGGACATTATCTGGCTACGGCACTGTATGGCATCTTTATCAAAGGCTTTGAATTAGAACGTGAAGATGCCTTTGATATGTCACGTATGTTTGTGCAAATGAAGCAGTTACTTTTTGAAGTTGCCTGGCCGTCATTGGCATTAATTATTGTTTTAGTCGTTTTTGCTGTCGTTGGCAATATTGCGTTGGGTGGATATAATTTTTCCACACAGGCAATGCGCCCTAAATTTAGCAAAATGGATCCCATCAAAGGCTTAAAACGGATTTTTGGCATTCAAGGGCTAGTCGAGCTGGTTAAATCTATTGCCAAAGTATCAGTCATTATTGGCACAGCCTATATGTGTTTTAATCTGTTTTATGAAGAATTATTGCACATTAATGTGGATGCCTTGCCACAAGGTTTATTTAAAGCCCTTGAAATTCTGATTTGGGTATGTTTAATTCTGAGCTGCTCGCTGATTTTAATTACCCTGATTGACGTACCCTATCAGTTGTACCAACATAATGAGCAACTGAAAATGACTAAACAACAGGTTAAAGATGAGCATAAAAACTCAGAGGGTGATCCTATTGTTAAAGGTCGTATCCGTAAAGCTATGTTTCAGGCTTTTCAGCGCCGTATGATGCAGGAAGTGCCAAAAGCCGATGTCGTTGTGACTAACCCAACTCATTTTGCCGTCGCGTTAAAATATGACCAGTTTGGTACAGGCGCGCCTAAACTGGTTGCCAAAGGGACGGATGAAATGGCGCTGCATATTCGTAAAATTGCTGAAGCGCATGAGGTTCCTGTCTTAACCGCTCCTATGTTAGCGAGAGCTATTTATTATACCACTGAATTTGAGGAAGAAATTCCTGAAAAGCTGTTTGCAGCGGTGGCGCAGGTTTTAGCGTATGTCTTTGCGCTTAGAGATTATAAAAAAGGCAAAGTTAAAAAACGTCCTAAACAGTTTAGCCCGAGTAAACTGCCTATCCCGTCTGATATGAAATATTAAATTTCAAATAGCCGCTAAACGATTTAACGAATTTTCATTGTTTTAAATCTGGGACTGGTTCACATAAGTCATTTTGAATCTGTTATCAGGTTAACATTCTCATCTGTTTTTATTCGATAGCGCTGGAATACGCTGCGGCTTTGCAGTTAGATAATAGTGTCTAATTAATCAACAATATCAGCAATAACTGCTATCAGGTCTTACGATTTGGCCAGATAGCTCAGATTGCTTTTTGTCGCTGAGTCATGGAGGTCCGGATGATTTGTCTGTTGTCAGAGCTGTCAAAGAAAACACATCTTAGTCTGTTGCCGGGTTATTTACTGCTGTGTCTGGTTTGTATGAAAGCAAATGCACAACAAGATGTGGTAGATGCCAGCAATGTGAAAATGCCAGCCAATATTTTATTTGATATGGTGAGTGCCAAAGCAGAGCGTTTGGCTGGAAATACGTATCAGCCAGCAGAAACTAATAATAAAGCTAAAGCTATACCGGAAATTGACTATTCAACTTACCGGGCTATTCGTTATGCACCGGAAAAAGCGCTTTGGAAAGATAAGCATTTGTTTGAAGTCCAGTTCTTCCATCCAGGCTTTTTGTATAAAAAGCCAGTTAAAATTGATTGGATCGATCAGCAGGGCAATCTGGAATCTGCTTCATTTAATCCGGATTTGTATCAATACAACTTATCTGCAAAATCTCTGGAATCAAAAATAGGTGAACAATATCAACAAGCAAAATTAACCCACGCCGGGTTTCGCCTGCATTTTCCTTTGAATAACTCTGAATATAAAGATGAGTTAATTGTATTTCAGGGCGCGTCCTACTTTAGGTTTGTGGGTCCGGAACAATTATATGGCTTATCAGCTAGAGGGCTGGCAATTGATACTGCCAGCGCAAAAGGAGAAGAATTTCCCCGTTTTACCCATTTTTGGCTAGTGGAGCCTGAAGCTAATCAGTCAAACATTATCGTTTATGCACTGCTGGACAGCCCTTCAGTTACCGGTGCATATAGGTTTGAAATACAAGCTGAAACCCAGACCAAAGTTCGGGTAAAAGCCAAACTCTACGCCCGCACTCAGGTTGATAAACTGGGCATTGCTCCTTTAACCAGTATGTTTTTACATGGCGAAAACAGCCATAAGTTTATTGATGACTTCAGGCCCGAGATTCATGATTCTGACGGCCTGTTAATGCAGGGACAACACGGAGATTGGACTTGGCGAAGCCTAAATAATCCAGGACAACTCAGAGTAAACAGTTTTGCTTATCCGCAAATCAAAGGCTTTGGGCTGGTACAACGTGATCGCGAATTCTCACACTATATGGATATAGAAGCCGGTTATGAAAAAAGGCCTAGTATCTGGGTTGAAACTGAGAGTAACTGGGGGCCTGGTCGGGTAGAGCTGGTGGAGATACCGACCCGTAGCGAGACCAATGACAATATTGTTGCTTATTGGGTGTCTGATACGCCGTTACAGGCAGGCCAGTCAAGAGAGTTTAACTATACACTCAGCAGTTTCAATTCTATTTTACCGGCGCAGCAAAAAGCGTTTGTTTACCGGGTCAGAAATGGATGGGCTACATTACCGGGTGATTCAAATCCACCTCCTAAATCACATCGCCAGTTTATTGTTGATTTTAAAGGCGGTGCGATTAATCAGTTGTCTGAAAAATTGCCTGTTAAAGCCGACCTGTCGCTCTCTGACGGAGCGTATAAGGATTTGGCAGTTGAGAAACTGCCTGAACAAGATGGCTGGCGTGTCCGGTTTCGGTTGATACCGAAAGATGAAACGCCTGTCGATATGCGTTTGTCACTCAAGTTCAGATCACAATCAGTCAGCGAGGTATGGAATTATGTTTGGTATCCCGAAGATACACATGAATAAGCAGCTTGAATCTATCGCTGCTCAGCGAGTTCGCTTTAAAGTCTGGCGTAAATTTAGTTATGCTCTTTTAGTTATAGCAACCAGCTGCTATGGGGTTTGGGTGATGTTTGATATTTTAAAATCAAATTCATTAACCGGACTGGAAATTAGTTTACTTTTATTATTTTCGATTACATTTGGCTGGATAGCCAGTGCTTTTTGGAGCGGTGCGATAGGTTTTATATTGCAACTGTTCCAGCTCGACCCTATGAGCCTTAAGCGAACCAAGTGCTTTTCTAAGACAGAGTTCCATGCTGATTCTGCTTCAAAAACAGCGATTGTAATGCCGGTTTATAACGAGGATACTCGGCGGGTTATTGCAGGGTTTGAAACCTGTATTCGCGCTTTGGCTGATAAAACTGCATTGAATCAGTTTGATTTTTATTTGTTGAGTGATACTCAGGACCCGGCTTTGATAAGTGCAGAACGCAATGCCTGGGGGGCACTCGCTGAGCGTTTAGGCTCGCTCAAACAACATATTTTTTATCGCCGAAGAACGGATAATCGTGGCAAAAAAGTAGGTAACTTAACTGATTTTTGTGAGCGTTGGGGCCGTAAGTATGAGTTCATGATAGTGCTGGATGCCGATAGTATTATGACAGGACAATGCATGCTGGATTTAGTGGATGCGATGCAGCAAAACCCGGATGCTGGTCTTGTTCAAACTGTACCGATTCCGGTCAGGCAAAGTACTTTTTTTGGTCGGTTTTTACAGTTTGCCGCTCAGTTATATAGCCCTATGTTGGCAACCGGACTTGCATTCTGGCAAACAGATGGTGCTAATTACTGGGGTCATAATGCCATCATTCGTACCAAAGCCTTTATTCAAAATTGTGGCTTGCCTGAACTCAAAGGCAGAGGCGCCTTTGGTGGAGAAATATTAAGTCATGATTTTGTCGAAGCTGCATTGCTGAACCGAGCAGGTTGGCAGGTGATTTTGCGCTCTGATATACAAGGTAGTTTTGAGGAAGTACCGGCCAATATTTTAGATTATGCGATTCGGGATCGCCGCTGGGTTCAGGGGAATATTCAGCATTTGGCATTATTACCGGCCCGTGAAATTAAGTTGATGAATAAACTGCATTTTTCGTTGGGGGCACTGGCTTATATTTCATCACTGATTTGGTTGTCTATGTTAATGTTAAGCTCAGTTGATGCCATTACCCGTTCATTAAGTAGTAATGTTTTTTTTGAGCAGGCTTATCAGTTATTTCCGACTTGGAAAATTGCTAAACCAGAACTTATTTATTCGCTCATTTATCTGACTTCTGCACTCTTATTATTACCTAAAGTAATGGGGGTTATCATTGCCATTTTATATCGACGAAAGCAGTTTGGTGGCGCTATAAAATTAGTCTCTGGGTTTGTTGTAGAGACACTGTTTGCGATTTTAATTGCGCCTATGATGATGGCTTTTCACGCTTATTTTGTTTTGTGTGTGATGGTCGGCCATAAAGTTAGCTGGGAAGCTCAGTCCAGAGAAGGGCGTATGGTGAGCTGGCGAGATGCGTTAAGTCATACTGTCTGGACGAGTCTGGCAGCATTGATTTGGGGCACGGCCACTTACTATTATGCGCCTGTATTTTTTTATTGGTTGCTACCTGTTTTGGCCGGTTTAGTGATAGCTTCAGTTATTATTCGTTATTCGAGTAGTGTTCAACTGGGCTTGTTTTTTCAGCGCCTTGGTATATTCAGTTGCCCGAGTGAGAATATAGACATGGATGTTCTCACTCGCTTGGATAGGTTGATGCAGCGATTGCCGGCTCAGTTTAGCTATGTTTACCCTGAGCCTGAATTACCGGCTGAGCTTAAAGCTAAAATGCCGGTACAGAGTTTTGATTCAGCCAAAAAAGTATTTAAGCCAAGAGCTGCCTAACTTCATGAGTGCCAGTGAATCATTTAATAAAATCGATTTTGTGACCTGTGACCTCTAAACTTTTCTGAAACTGTCTGGGGGTCAGACCCATTAGGGATTTAAATTCCTTGGTAAAATAGCTTTGGTCACAAAATCCACACTGAATTGCCGTTTTGCTGATGTTCTGACCTTCTCTCAGTAGCTTACAAGCAGCCGCAATTCGGGTCTTTTTGATAAACTGACTGGGAGAGCAGGCAAATCTGGCCTTAAACTGGCGCTCAAAAGTGCTGATTGACATGTGAAGCTGCTCAGCCAGTGCCCCTATGTCTATATTGTTGCTAAAATTCTGCTGAATATAGCCCACGGTTTCCTTAAATTGGCTGTAAGGCTCAAGTTGCTTATCTGCAAGCGATAAATCCCGAGTAATACCTTCAATGCCGACCGTATCTCCGTGACGGTTAATTAACGGGGATTTTGTTGTTACATGCCACCGCATCTTGCTTGAGTTACCGGGGATCAACTCAACTATATTGGCAACCGCCTGACCGGTTTGCATAATATGCTGATCGTCTTTTTGAATTTTTTCACCTATGCTCTTAGGTAAGATATCCAGGTCGGTTTTTCCCAGTAACTCAGTCATATGGTTAAACTGAAAATGCTCTAAGAAGAGTTGATTGGCGTATACAAATTGGCCTTTTAAATTTTTAGCAAAATAGAAACAATCACTCAAAGTATCAAAGAGTTGACTGGGCTTATCAAGTTGGTTTTGTTGGTAAAAAGAGAGCATATCTATTTTATTTGCCATGGATTAACTCATTTGTTAAAAAATTAACTTTTTATAGTGTTTTAGGTTACATTTGCAGAATTTATTATAGAATTAGACTGAATTATTACAGAAATTAAAATCAGATCAATTGATACTTACTGTATTAGTGCAACAAACCATAGCGGAGAATTAGATGAGTAAAATTAGAATGGGTATGGTCGGTGGTGGCCAAGGCGCATTTATTGGCGCAGTGCACAGAATTGCAGCGAATATCGACGGGCAAATAGAACTGGTTTGCGGTGCTTTTGCAAGCAATGCTGAAAAATCAAAAGCGTCCGGCCGGGCGCTTTATTTAAATGACGACAGAGTTTATCCTGACTATCAAACCATGTTTGATTCAGAAGCTCAGCTACCAGCTCATCAAAGAATGCAATTTGTTGCTATCGTAACGCCAAATCACATGCATTACCCGGTCGCAAAAGCCGCATTAGAAGCCGGATTTCATGTTTTATCTGACAAACCTGCGACCTTAAATCTGGAAGAAGTTAAATCGTTAAAAAAGATAGTAGAAAAAACAGGATTGTTATACGGCTTAACCCACACTTATTCGGGCTATCCTTTGGTTAAACATGCTAAAGATATGATTGCAAACGGCGAAATCGGTCAGGTTCGAAAAGTGATGGTCGAATATATTCAGGGTTGGTTGTCTGAACCTGAAACCGAAGACAATAAACAAGCCAGTTGGCGCACCGATCCCAGCCGCTCCGGCATTTCCGGTTGTATGGGGGATATTGGAAGTCATGCCGCGCATCTAGCTGAATATATCTCAGGCAAAAAAATCACCCATGTTTGTGCGGAGTTAAGTACATTTGTTAAAGGACGCCGCTTAGATGATGACGGGATTGTTTTATTAAAGATGCAGGATGATGTCAAAGGTACGTTGCAAGCTAGCCAGATATCAGCCGGTGAAGAAAACAATTTAACGATTCGGATTTATGGCGAAAAAGCAGGTCTGGAGTGGCGTCAGCAAGAGCCAAATAGTCTGGCAATTAAACCTTTATCTGGCCCTATGCAAATATTAAGAACAGGTTTGGTTAACAGCGAATCTGCGCTGGCATCCACTCGCACACCTGCCGGTCACCCGGAAGGTTATTTAGAGGCATTTGCTAATATTTATCTGAATTTTGCAAAGGCAGTAGCAGACTTTGAAAAAGGGCAAACGATAGATGCCCAAACTTATGATTTTCCATCGATTGCAGACGGTCTCAGAGGCATGGCACTGGTTCAGTCTTTTGTTGATAGTAGTGCAACGGATACCAAGTGGTTTGAGCTGAGCCCCTTGTTAGCTGAATAATTATATTGTAGAGGATTTTATTTATGAAAACTTTAAAGGGCCCGGCGATATTTTTAGCCCAGTTTGCGGGCGATGAAGCGCCATTTAATACGCTCCCGAATATTTGTGAGTGGGTTGCAAGTTTAGGTTATAAAGGTATTCAAATTCCAAGTTGGGATAAGCGTTTATTTGATTTAGAAAAAGCCGCAACCGATCTCGATTATTGTAAATCAGTACAGGCTGTTGTGGCTGAGCACGGCTTAGAAATTACTGAATTATCGACTCATCTACAAGGTCAGTTAGTTGCCTGTCATCCTGCTTATGATGAGTTATTTGACGGGTTTGCACCAGAACATCTGCATGGTAATCCAGCCGCTCGCACTGAATGGGCTGTACAACAATTGATGTATGCTGCTCAAGCTAGTAAAAACCTGGGATTAAAAGCACATGCAACTTTTTCAGGCGCTTTATTATGGCATACGGTTTACCCCTGGCCACAACGTCCGGCCGGGTTAGTCGAAACCGGTTTTGCCGAGCTTGCAAAAAGATGGTTGCCAATTTTAGATGCATTTGACGCTGCAGATTGTGATGTCTGTTACGAACTTCACCCGGGTGAAGATTTACATGATGGTATTACGTTTGAGCGTTTTTTAGCGGCAGTAGATAACCATCCACGTGCGAATATCTTATACGACCCAAGTCACTTTATTTTACAGCAACTGGACTATCTTGATTTTATTGATATTTATCATGACAGAATTAAAGCTTTCCATGTTAAAGATGCCGAATTTGTGCCAAATGGCAGGGCGGGTGTTTATGGGGGATATCAGGGCTGGGTGGACCGTCCGGGACGATTCCGTTCATTAGGTGACGGCCAGATTGATTTTAACGGTATTTTCACTCGAATGGCTAAATATGATTTTGAAGGTTGGGCGGTTTTAGAATGGGAATGTTGCCTGAAACATCCTGAAACCGGTGCTGCAGAGGGCGCGCCTTTTATCGCTAAGCATATTATTAACGTTACTGAAAAAGCGTTTGATGATTTTGCATCTGCAGGCGTGGATGAAGATTTTAATAAGAAAATTTTAGGTTTACTTTAGGATTCGCAGATCTTTGTACTATGGTTAGTCGGTAGTACATTTTAACGATAAATAGAAATAAGCAGGTCCTGATAAGCTGTGAATCAGGGGGATTTTCACAGCTTTGTTAACCCGTTAAGCTAATAAAAAGAGAATTAAGATGAATAATATTAATCAATCAAGAATCTTTCTGGCTTGCTGTGTGGCGCTGATAGTAACCGCCATGACATTTGCAATTCGAGCCGGTATTTTAAGTCAGTTAGGAGCTGATTTTGCGCTAACAGATACTCAGCTTGGCTGGATCAATGCGATGGCATTTCTTGGGTTTCCGGTTGCCATGATGGTCGGTGGGCTCTTGTATAATTTGCTCGGTGCTAAAAAACTCATGTTTTTAGCATTTTTCTGCCACCTGTTGGGGCTGGTTTTGACTATGATGGCTGATGGTTTTGTACTATTGCTGTTATCTAGCTTTTTTGTTGGATTTGCCAATGGTTCAGTTGAAGCCGGCGCTAATCCGTTGATTGCAGAAATTTATAAAAATGATAAAACCACTATGTTGAACAAGTTTCATGTATGGTTCCCAGGTGGCATTGTAATCGGTGCGATTACTTCAAACTTTATGACTGGGCTAGATTTTGGTTGGCAAGCTCAAATTGGCGTGATGATTTTACCCACCTTGATCTATGGTTGGCTGATGTTTGGTCAAACCTTTCCTAAAGATGAAGAAGTTGAAACCTCAACAACGGCCAATATTAAAGCTTTATTCTCACCATTATTCATTTTCATGATTTTTTGTATGACCTTAACGGCCATTACAGAGTTTGGCCCTCAGCAATGGATCGACCGAATTTTAGGTTCAACCGATGCTAATCCAATGTTGATTTTGGCGATGACAACCGGAGTTATGGCTTTAGGACGTTTTTTTGCCGGACCTTTGGTACATGCATTGAATCCGGTTGGCGTATTAATGACGTCAGCTGTTGTATCTTGTCTGGGCATTTATTTATTAAGCATTGCTTCAGGTGGTGTCATTTATGTCGCCGCAATTGTATTTGCACTTGGGGTGACCTATTTCTGGCCAACAATGATAGGGTTTATCAGTGAATATACGCCTAAAACCGGGGCACTTGGGATGTCTCTTATGGGCGGTGCTGGTATGTTCTCTGTCAGTATGTGGAATCCGGTTATCGGTAATTGGATCGATGAAGGGCGTATAGCAGCTGAACAGGCTGGCGCTGTCGGCGCTGAAGCGGAAATTATCGCAGGGCAGGTGACACTGGCAAATATCATGTACTTCCCTATGGTACTCATTGTCTGTTTTGCACTTTTATATGTAGCAACAAAAGGCAAATATCACGGTCCGGTCAAACCAGAAACCGGAGTAGAAAACGCAGGTTAATTCAGTGCATTAATTTTCAAATTAATACAAAAAACGGCAGTTGATATAACTGCCGTTTTTATTAGTTTTATTTAATCCAACTATTTTTAATGATGAAAAGGATTTTCCGGTTATCGTGTTGATTAAGGCTCTAAAGTCAGAATGGCTTTAAAATCTGCAAAATGTTCAATCACGACCTGAACGAGTCTTGGCTCAAATTTTCGTCCCGATTCTGCCTTAATATAGGTTTTTATTTCATCAAGTGTCCATGCGTCCCGGTAGCAGGTTTTTTCCGCCAGTACAGATAACACATCAGCCAAGCTAACAATTCTTGCCTCCAACGGAATACTTTGCGTTTTTAGACCTTTTGGATAACCACTTCCGTCCCAATTTTCATGATGGTAGAGCGCAATCTTTGATGCGGTTTGAGTGATGGGGTGATTCGACTGACTCAAGAGTTTGGCACCAGTTTCTGAATGGGCTCTGATAATTGTCCACTCAGCTTCTGATAAGGTCCCTGGCTTATTTAAAATGTGTTCGGGGATTATTACTTTGCCAATATCATGCAATGGTGCTGCATAGCCGATAGCTGAACAGAATTTTGCATTGCTACCTATCAGCTCGGCAATTTTTTTGCTGATGAGTGCGACCTTTTGTCCATGGTAACTGGTGTGATCTGCTTTTGCTTCAATTGAATTACTCAGGGCGTAGATGAGTTCAGCTTGAGCTGACTCTATCTGGCTTTGAAAGCTCGAATGCTCAAAGTTAATTGCAATGCTATTGGCATAAATATTCAAACAGCTTATCTGAAACTGATTGAGTTTTGCTGGCCGCTTCAATAACAAAATGGAGTGAGTATGTTCGCTGACCGCATTAAAGAAGAGCCGGTATTGGTTATGTGTTAATGATCTTTGTTGATTGAATGCCAGATTTAATAGCGCATAGATATCCGGAGGCGTTTGCGTTAAATGATCAACTTCGGCAAATTCACCGACTTGGCCGAGCAACGAATATTTTTGTGTAGAAGAGATAACCGAAGGTGAAAACTTGATAACCTGAAGTGCGCCGGCATCAATATTTAATAGTTCAACCAGTTGTGACAGGGACTGGTTTGCAAATGCTTCGACTGATTTTGTACTGTAAAAAGCAGAAGCACTTTGCACCAGTTGAATCAGTTTCGTCAGATGAGTTTCGATTCTGACTATATCCCGATATGAGCGGATTGCGGTGTAAGTGGTTGCTGTCAGTTTGTTAGCTGTCAGCTCAGTTTTATCTTTGTAGTCATTAATATCAAAGGTCTTAATGATATACTCTTCCGGAATATGGCTGGCTTGCCCTGTGCGCAATATGATTCGGGTTGAGTGGTTGTTATTTTGCTCACGGATCCACTTTATCAGGTCTAATCCGGCTTCGTCCGTTTCCATCACAACATCAATAAATGCCAGTGCAATATCTTTGTATTGATTGAAGATTTGTTTTGCCTGCTCTGCCGTGTAGGCATTAAATAGCCGAATGCCTTTACCCTCAATAACCAGGTTTTTAAGCACTAGTTGGGTAACTTGATGGATAAATTTGTCATCATCCACAACGATAACTTTCCAGTAGTCACTGACTGACTCTGTGGGAGGGCTGGCGGCGGATAAATGAAGAAAACCATCATCGCTCATTTAATTAACCTTGAATAATTGGTAACTGCTATTTTAGGATAGTTCAATTCAGTTTGTTTGCATGTTTTAGTCCTCATAAAATAAGGGGTGGAGTAGAGTTTGGAAAATACAATTATTATTACCGGTGGTACCCAACGAATAGGCTTGGCACTGGCAAAAGCACTGACAGAGGCGGGTTATAATTTGGTTGTTACCTATCGTCGTTTTAAACCCAGTGTTGATGAACTCGCTGAACTTGGGGTTGAATGTGTACAGGCAGATTTTAGCCAGCAAGCAGACATAGAGAACTTCATTAACTGGTCAAAACAGCATATTAGCTGTCTCAGAGCGATTATCCACAACGCCAGTGACTGGTGCGCTGAATCAGATGGAACTGACGCTGCTAGTTTGATGAATAAAATGTTGCAGGTTCATGTTCAGGCACCTTATCAGATTAATCTGGCTCTGGAGGGCTTGTTTGATACAAAACAAACAGGCGATATTATTCATATTTCAGATTATGTAGTTGAAAAAGGCAGTGAAAAACATATTGCCTATGTTGCCAGTAAAGCTGCACTTTCAAATTTAACACTGTCGTTTGCAAAAAAGTATGCGCCTGATATCAAGGTAAATACAATAGCGCCCTCGCTTATCGTATTTAACGCGGATGACAGCCCGGCTTATCGTGAGAAAACCCTAAAAAAATCGGCTCTGGGTATTGAACCCGGCACTCAGGAGATGGTTCAAGCTGTAGAGTATTTGTTATCCAGCCGTTATATGACCGGCAGAACAATCGCGCTGGATGGCGGCAGGCATCTGATGTAAATGCACTAGATTCAAAAAAGTGACATCTAAAGCGATTAAGCTATTTGTCAAAAGTGCTAATGTTATTTTAATTTTGTGCTATAATCGCGCGACAATAATTAAGCTATTCCGTTATTTTGGATTTTATCTGCGAGGCTTGTCATGCAGGTATTGATCCCAATATATTTGATATATATATGATGAATAGCATCAAATATACTAATTCTGTATAATCATATTAATCGATTTTTATCGTATCAAAGCTAGAAAAAAGAGTTAGCTTTGGTTAAATTTCTGATGTTTTTTAGAGCAATTGAAACCTATAGGATAGTTATACATGACTACTAAGCTGGAAAATTTACGTAAATTAACCACTGTTGTTGCTGATACAGGCGACATTGAAGCAATTAAAAAATTCCAACCGCAAGACGCTACAACTAACCCAAGTTTATTATTAAAAGCGGCTCAAATTCCTGAGTATGTAAAATACATTGACGAAGCTATTGCGTGGGCAAAAGAGCAATCAGACGATGCTGAACAACAAATCATTGACGCTGGTGACAAATTATCAGTAAACATTGGTTTAGAAATTTTAAAAATCGTCCCTGGCCGTATCTCTACTGAAGTAGACGCTCGTTTATCTTTTGATAAAGAAGGTTCATTAGCTAAAGCTCGTAAATTAATGAAGTTATACAATGACGCTGGCATTTCAAACGACCGCGTATTAATCAAATTAGCTTCTACTTGGGAAGGCATCCAAGCTGCTGAAATTCTTGAGCAAGAAGGTATTAACTGTAACTTAACTTTATTGTTCTCTTTCGCTCAAGCGCGTGCGTGTGCTGAAGCTGGTGCTTACTTAATCTCTCCGTTTGTTGGTCGTATCTTAGACTGGTACAAAAAAGCTGAAGGTAAAGACAGCTATGCACCTGCTGAAGATCCGGGTGTTGTTTCAGTAACAAACATCTACAACTACTACAAAGAGCACGGTTATGAAACTGTTGTTATGGGGGCAAGCTTCCGTAACACAGACGAAATCACTGAATTAGCTGGTTGTGACCGTTTAACTATTGGTCCTGCGTTATTAGAAGAGTTAGACGCAGCTGAAGGTGAGTTACCAGTTAAATTAGCTTACGAAGGTGAAGTTAAAGAGCGTCCAGCTCGTATGACTGAAGATGAGTTCCGTTGGGAACACAACCAAGATGCTATGGCAACTGAAAAATTAGCAGAAGGTATTCGTAACTTTGCTGTTGACCAAAATAAATTGGAAGACATGTTACGCGCTAAACTTTAATTTTTAAAAGTTTAACTTAGTTATAAGGCGGTTTTCACCGCCTTATTTGTTATTAGCATAGTATTTTTGAGTTGAGATTATGGCTTTATTTACCCAGTTAAAAAGCTACCAAGCTTTGCAAGCTCACTTTGAGCAAACTAAAAACTTACATATGCGTGACCTGTTTGCGCAGGACTCTGAGCGTTTTACTAAGTTTTCAGCAAAAGCTTGTGGTATTGAATTAGATTATTCTAAAAACCGCATCACAGACGAAACTAAAGCATTATTATTAGACTTGGCGCGAGAAGCTCAAGTTGAAGAAAAACGTGACGGCATGTTTAATGGCGCACGTATCAATACGTCTGAAGATCGCGCAGTATTACACACAGCATTGCGTAATAAATCTGATAAAGAAGTATTGGTTGATGGCGTTGACGTAATGCCTGAAGTACGTGCAACTTTAGCTAAAATGAAAGCGTTTGTTGAAGAAGTACATAATGGTGTGCGTACCGGTTACACTGGTAAAAAATTCACTGACGTATTAGCAATCGGTATTGGTGGTTCTTTCTTAGGTCCTAAGATCATGACTGAAGCGCTTAAGCCATATCAGGTTGAAGGTTTAAACGTTCATTTTGTTGCTAACGTAGATGGTTCTCACATCCATGATGTATTAGCTAAGTTGCCTATTGAAACGACTTTAGTATTAATGTCTTCTAAGTCGTTTGGTACACAAGAAACGCTTAAAAATACATTAACTGCAAAAGACTGGTTCTTAAATAACGGCGGTAAATTTGAAGATATCGCTAAGCACTTTATGTGTGTTTCTTCAAATATTAAAGCTGCAACTGAATTCGGCATGGACGAAGATAACATCTTCCCAATGTGGGATTGGGTTGGTGGCCGTTATTCACTATGGTCAGCAATCGGTCTACCAATTGCGTTATCTTTAGGGTTTGATAACTTTGAAGCATTGTTAGACGGTGCTTATGATATGGACCAACACTTCTTAACGGCACCGCTTGAAGAAAACGTACCTGCGTTGTTAGGTGTTTTAGGGGTTTGGTATATCAATTTCTTTGGTGCACAAAGCCATGTATTATTGCCATATGACCATTATTTACGTGGTTTCCCGGCATACGTACAACAGTTAGATATGGAATCTAATGGTAAGTCTGCTACCCCAACAGGTGACTACCTTGATTATGCAACAGGTCCGGTTATCTGGGGTGGTGAAGGTACAAACGGTCAGCATGCTTTCCACCAGTTAATTCACCAAGGTCAGGTATTAATTCCGGCTGATTTCATTATGCCATTGCATTCACAGCATGAAATGACAAATCACCACGCAATGTTAGCCTCTAACTGTTTTGGTCAAACTCAGGCATTAATGCAGGGTAAGACGGTTGAACAAGTTAAAGCTGAATTTGCAGGCAAAGGTTTGACGGATGCTGAAATCGAAAAAGTAGCACCGCAAAAAGTATTTGAAGGTAACAAGCCAAGCAATACTATTTTGATGGAAAAATTAACACCTCGTGCTTTAGGTCAGTTAATTGCAATGTATGAACATAAAGTATTCGTACAGGGTATTATTTGGGGCATTAACTCATTTGACCAATGGGGTGTTGAGCTAGGTAAAGTATTGGGGAATGATGTACTTGCTAAATTGGAAGATAGCTCAATTGCTTTAGATGGCGACAGTTCAACAAACGCATTAATCGAACGTTTCCGTAATCGTAATGCTTAATTGAATAAAGTCTGAACTTAGTTGAAATGGCTAAGTTCGGAGTCAAAAAAACCGCTTATTTAAGCGGTTTTTTTATGTCTGGTTTTTATTCGGTTTCCGGTTTTACAAAGGTGTAAAAACGTATTTTTCCAGCTGTGCATCAGCTACTTCACTGCCGTCTCTTTCCTGGCGAATTCGAACCAATAAATAGCCTAAATCAGGTGCAAGCCAAAATTCTGTTAACCTGTCGCTGTCTTTGCGAATACGTTGAAGCTTCACGGTATTTATTTTACCGGCCGGTACTTCAATGGTTTCATTGTTAACGACTTTAAAATGGTACAGTTTATCGCGCTTTTTGTGGTCTATAAGATAATATTTCATCTCGGTTTTACCGGCTGCTAAATCAAGTTTCATTTGCAACTGGTAACTGACTTCGTCGTACCAGTGAATGTCGGCCTCAGCTTCTTCAATGGCTTGATTTTCTTCAGTATCCAGTACCTGATTACCAGCAAAACTGAGCGTAGTGCTTTTATCACTACCAGTACCTTCACGCTTAAACAGGTATCGGATAGGGGATACCTGATTGTTGTCAATTGTTAATTCAGAAGTTTCTCTTCGATGATCACTTAAGATCAAAAATGAAAGGTCAGAGAAGTAGGAAAACGTAAAACGGTTATCGCCAATTTGCGATAGTTGACGCTTAGCTGTGCCTAAATTCAATCGTCCTTTAGAAACTTTATATTTTGCGTTAAAGGGTGTTAAAGCACTGGTACTCGTAGACTGAATATTGGCTGATTCAATCTGTGTCGATGCCTGCACACTCTGGCCTAAACATAAGGCTATAACGCAAGAAACTGAAAAACAACTAACTCTTTTCAACATAGGGTACACCTGTAGAAGGAAGCAGGTTATCGTCTAAAAACGCCTGATTATCTTTCATTACCAGTTTGTTCTGACAAAACCATTCCACCACTAATGGGTAAATAATATGCTCTTTTGTATGAATTCGCTTTGCAAGTGTTTCTGCCGTATCATCCGTTAAAATTGGAATTTCTGCCTGACACACAACCGGTCCGCCATCCAATTCTTCGGTAACAAAATGAACACTTACGCCATGGGTTTTATCACCAGCATCAATTGCTCTTTGATGCGTATTCAACCCTTGATACTTAGGCAGCAAAGATGGATGAATGTTCAACATTTTTCCAACATATTTTTGCACAAACTCAGGTGTTAATATTCTCATAAAACCTGCCAGAACAACTAAATCAGGTTGGTAAGTATCAATTACCTGAGCAAGTGCTTGATCATAAGTTTCACGACTGGAATATTGAGTATGGTCAACAACATGAGTTGCAATATTGGCCTTTTCAGCGCGTACTAAACCAAATGCATCTTGTTTATTTGAAATAACTGCAGATATCTGGCCGGAAACTTGGCCAGATATTTGATTATCGATTAATGCCTGAAGGTTTGAGCCACTGCCTGAAATCAAAACAACAATTTTTTTGCTTTCAGCTGTCACTCTTATACCATCTCTACTTGTGCTTCATCTTCACCGGCTTCTTCAACCGAGCCGATTAACCAAGCTTTTTCACCTGACTGACGCAAGCTAACCAAAGCTTGTTCAACATCATCTTCATGAACGGCCAAAATCAAACCAACACCACAGTTAAACGTTCTGAGCATTTCATGAGTATCTATATTGCCGGCTTCCTGTAACCAATTAAAAACTTCAGGCCACTGCCAACTTTTTTGTTCAATAACCGCTTTGGTATTTTTAGGTAGAACGCGAGGAATGTTTTCCCAGAAGCCACCGCCTGTAATATGGCTAATCGCATTAACTTTAACTGACTCTAATAATTTTAGAACAGACTTCACATAAATTTTGGTTGGCTGCATTAAATGCTCTTTTAATGGCTGGCCTTCTAAATCCTGGTTGAGATCTGCATTGCTAACTTCAATTACTTTACGAATTAATGAGTAGCCATTCGAGTGAGGGCCTGATGAAGCTAGCGCAATTAATTTATTACCAGACTGAACGCGGGTTCCGTCAATCACATCAGCTTCTTCAACAACGCCAACACAAAAACCGGCTAAGTCATAATCTGCGCCTTCGTACATGCCAGGCATTTCAGCCGTTTCACCACCAATCAGGGCACAACCAGACTGGCTACAACCTTCGCCAATCCCTTTAACAACAGACGCAGCAATATCAACATCGAGTTTGCCGGTTGCATAATAATCCAAGAAGAAAAGCGGTTCAGCACCCTGAACAATTAAATCATTGACACACATAGCAACTAGGTCGATACCCACGGTATCATGAAAGCCTAAATCAATTGCTAATCTTAATTTTGTACCGACACCATCGGTACCAGAAACCAACATTGGGCGTTTGTATTTTTCAGGGATTCGGCACAATGCACCAAAACCGCCAATATTACCAACTACTTCAGGGCGACTGGTTGCTTTAGTGACGCCTTTAATACGTTCAACCAATTCATTGCCTGCGTCTATATCTACGCCTGCGTCTTTATAATTTAAAGCTGTTTTTTGATCGGCCACGGTGGTTCCTATAAATAAATCAAATATCGAATAATTATAATCAAACTCGATTCAAATGCGAATTTGATGCTGTTTGCTAAACTGATTGCCTGTTGACTCAAATTCAACTGTTAATCAATTTATGTATATATGCTCACAAAATCATTCATCTAGTGTGGAAATAATCCGCATAACATGAATCAATTAGTCACATATTGAATATCCCCATATTGTACCAATTATAAAATCGGAATAAAAAGCTTTTGCAGGATATTTGTTATAAAAGCGCTTCAGGCAGAGACATTTGCACGATATTTGAGCGCTTTTATACAGATAATAAAAAGCTCGTCGTTTTTGACCTGCAAATACATTATGATTGATTTATTATATGGTGCCCGGAAGAAGAGTTTGGTTAGGATGATGTTTATTAAGACGCTTAAGTTAGCCGGCAAGCTTTGTTTGTTACTGATATGCTTTGCTTTGAGTGTAACCTGTGTTAACGCAATCGAAATGCAAAATTTATATACGGCTCAAGTAGAAGTAGAGGCTCAGAATTTTCAGCAACGACAGCTTGCATATAAAAAAGCGATAGAGACAATTTTTATTCGGGTCAGCGGACAATCAGACATCATAGATAAACCTGAAATAAAACAAGCTATTTCCCAGCCAACCAAATACCTGAGCCAGTATCAATTTGAGCATCAGGGGGGCCAGTTGTTGCTTAAAGCCCAGTTTAATGAAAAGGCGATAAACGGTTTAATTAAGTCGGTTGGGGAAACTATTTGGGGAGCTCGTCGACCTCAACTTGTCTGGTGGCTCGCCATCGAAGAAGATAATAAACGAAAAATTATTTCAGATGCAGATATCCAATTCACAGAAAGTGTATTAGCACAAAGTCAGGTGCGTGGACTTGCGTCTTTGATTCCTCTTGTCGATTTTGACGATCTGATGCAAATTTCAATTACGGATATTTGGGGGCGGTTTGAAGAGCCAGTGACGCAAGCGAGTCAAAGGTACGATGCTGAAGCTATTGTTGTCGGAAAAGTATTCAAACCTTATTCGCAAGATTCTGTAACTAGTCAGGCCTGGTTTGCTGAAGTGAGCTTGATAGAAGGGATGCAAAGTAATACCTTTACGTTAAGCTCGGAGAATTTGGCCGAACTTAAATTAAAAATAGTCGATCGAATTGCCGACGCGCTTGCACAAAAATATGCAATTAAAGCAACTCAGTTCAGCACACAAAGTCTTTTGTTGACGGTTGAAAACATTCATAATGCAGCAGAAGCTTTATTGATACAGAATTTTTTAGCCAGTATTTCAGCAGTTGAGAGTGTAAAAATTCATCAGTTAGACACAGCGGGAGTTGGCTACCAGCTTAAATTACTGGGAGAAGCCGTTGATGTCTATGATGCTCTGGCTTTTGATAATAGAATAGAAAAAGTAAAACATAAGTTTTCTCAAGAAAAACCAATAAAAGAAAACCTCTATCGATGGAAGGGTTAAAACCATTGAAGCAGCAGTTAACAATTGACTTTGCATTTGAACCGGAAGCCAGTTTTGAATTTTTTTATCCGGCGGAAAATCAGCTTTTAGTTGAGAATTTAAAACAGTTTTTGACGCTAGAATCTGAGCAGTACAGCCGCCAGTTATTGTATCTCCATGGTTTGACCGGTAGTGGAAAGTCTCATTTACTTCAAGCACTTTGTCATTACGCGGGCACTTTGGGGAAAACCGCCCAATATTTGCCAGCGGATCAGCTGATCCAATTACCACAGGAATTTACACTAGGCTTAGAAGTGAATGATCTTTTGGTGATTGATGATGTCGATTTATTTGTATCAGACTTTAGTTGGCAGAAAAGTCTGTTTGATCTTATAAATCGCTGCCTTGAACAGGGATGCAAACTCTTATTCAGTGCCAAAGTGCCGGCCGCTGATGTGGGGTTTGAATTACCTGATTTGGTATCCCGGTTGAACTGGGGAGAAATTTGGCTGCTTAAGCCATTAACAGAGGAACAGCGCCAAGCCATGCTTCAACTGAGAAGTGAAGCCCGGGGCATTCCTATGAGTGATGAACTGGCTAGTTACATTGTTTTACGCTGTCAGCAGGATAATGCCAGTATATTGAAATGTTTGGAAAGGTTAGATAAAGAGTCTTTAACTGAAAAAAGGCGCTTAACAATTCCTTTTGTAAAAAATGTTATGGGCTGGTAAAGTCGGGCTTTAAGCCAAATAATGCTGTTGGCGATATAAAACATTAAACTTGTCGGTGTTTCCGTGTATGATCCACGGCATTTCGAGTGAGTCACAGATTTAGCGGCATGTTAATAATGCAAATGGTGTTATTTTGAAAGAATTGGTCTCAGTGCACCACTATCTAGTCGGCGCCGAAGATTTAGCCGACTGGCATGAAAATAGTGAAATTGCTGCTGACAATTATAATCAAGTCATTCATACCGTTTATCAGTTGGCTGACGATGATATTGAAACAGAGCAGTTGGAAGGTTTACTCGATCAAGTATGGGATGCGTTAGCAGCCGATGAATACTTGTCCGAGTTTGAAGATGAAAGTGAAATCATGGTCTGGGTGGAAACCTTTTTACAAGCCCAGAAATAAACGTGATTTAATGGTGAAACAATATAATGCAACAAACAAACCCAGAGAATGAAAACGCAGTGACAACTGTTGAACAAACACAAGAGACAGAATCTCAAAAACTAAAAGCACCACAAGAAGTAATCGCTTATTTAGCAGAATTATTTCCTAACTGTTTTTCAGTTAAAGGGGATGCTAAACCATTAAAAGTTGGCATTTTTCAGGATATAGCTGAACGAATTGACGGTGATGATAAGTTATCAAGAACGGTTTTACGATCAGCGCTGAGAAAATATACCTCAAGCTGGCGCTATCTTGCGAGTGTTAAAGAAGGCGCAAAGCGAGTTGATATTGATGGTAATGAAGCTGGCACCATTGAAGCAGAGCATGCCGAACATGCCGCAAATTCGCTTGCTGAAAGTAAACAGAAAGTCGCTGAAAAGCGTAAACAACAACGTAAAAATGCAGATCCTAAAAAGCCAGCCGCTAAAAAAGCACCGAGAAAAAATATTAAACCGGGCTCCAGTAAAGCTGCGCGTAAACCTGGAACTGCTAAACCGGCCGCTAAAGTAGAAAAACGTGATCCTTCAATCCCATTAACGGTTGGCATGAAAGTGAATGTATTGTTAGGGAACTCTCCGTTAAGCTGCACACTCAAAGAAATTAACGGTGAAGATGTGGTTGTTGAAACGGCTTCCGGTATGACAGTGAAAACCGAGAAAAAACATATTATCTAATGTTTAATATTTGCGTTTATTCGTTACAAGGTCTTGTTTCAAAGAATAAACGCCTTATTAAAGTAATAGGCCTGTCAGATCTTTTTTTTATCAGAGTTCGTATAACGCTTAGTGCTTTATCTTGAATATTTAGGAGTGATCTAGATGTCTATGAAAATGCCGATCCGCAGTTTACTGCTGTCGTCAGCCATTCTATTTTGTAATTCTACTTTTGCTGTAGTTGCCAATGAAGAGCCTGTCACACTTCCTAATCTGACTCAAGAAAGCCAGCATTCGTTAGCGAGCAAACGTATATACAATTTATTCACGCGAGAGCATTACAAACGCTTTCAGATGGATGATACCTTTTCTCAAAAGGTATTTGATCGTTATATAGATCAACTTGATTACAATAAGCAATTCTTCCTGGCCTCTGATATTGAGGCTATGTCAGTCAACAAAAATAAGTTTGATGAAGCCTTTTATCGTGGTGATTTATCATTTGTTTATGACATGTACCACAGAAATCTGAACCGACGTAAAGCTATGTATCAGTTTGCTTTATCTCTGCTAGATGAAAAAAAACCAATGGATTTCACCCAGGACGATTTTTATTATTATGACAGAGAAGATGCTGATTGGGCTAAATCAGATCAAGAGTTGCAGCAATACTGGAGAGCAAGAGTTAAGTATGATGCGCTTAATTTAAAGTTAACCGGTAAAGAATGGCCGGATGTGGTTGACCGTTTAAGTAAACGCTACAATACCGCTATTAAACGGCTGACTCAGTCACAAAGTGAAGATGTATTTCAGGCTGTAATGAATGCATTTGCGCGCAGCATCGAAGCTCATACCAGTTATTTGTCGCCACGTCGTGCTGACAGGTTTGCAATGGAAATGAATCTGTCTCTAGAAGGTATAGGAGCTGTTTTATTTGCAGAAGACGATTATACGGTCATTAAAAGTTTAGTTGCAGGCGGTCCGGCTGATAAATCTCAGCAAATTAAACCAGAAGATAAAATAATCGGCGTTGCCCAAGGCGATGAGGACGTTGTAGATGTCATTGGCTGGCGTTTAGATGATGTTGTTGACCTAATAAAAGGGCCAAAAGGCACCAAAGTGCGTCTGCAATTATTAAAGGGCGATTCAGCCGACAATAAGCCTGTGGTTGTCTCTATAATCCGAGATAAAATTAAATTAGAAGACAGAGCTGCCAGCTCAAAAGTGTACACGCCAGATGAGGGTGTCTATAAAAATCGCAAAGTGGGTGTGATAGAAATTCCAAGCTTTTACTCCGGCATAACCCGGGACGTAGTGAAAGAACTGAAATCATTGAAAGCTGAAAAAGTCGAAGGCATCATTATTGATTTACGCGGTAATGGCGGCGGTTCACTACCGGAATCGATTAATTTAACTGGCTTATTTATCGAGCAAGGTCCAGTTGTACAGGTCCGAAGTGTCGGGAACCGGGTCGATGTGCAAAAAGACAGAGACCCGCGTGTATTTTATGATGGGCCGTTAGTCGTTATGGTGGACAGATACAGCGCCTCCGCATCTGAAATTTTTTCTGCTGCAATTCAGGATTATGGTCGTGGATTGGTCGTAGGTGAACATACCTTCGGCAAAGGGACGGTGCAGCAACACAGATCGCTGGAGCGACGTTTTGATATTCTGGATAAGCCACTTGGCCACATTCAGTATACTTTTGCTAAATTTTACCGGATAAATGGTGGGTCAACCCAAAACAAGGGTGTTGAGCCGGACATTAAATTCCCGTCAGCTATTGATCCGGCAGACTGGGGTGAAAGCAAAGAAGACAACGCTTTGCCATGGGATAAGATACCCAGTGCTGAGTTCTCAGCTGTCGAAGCGATTAATTCAGAGCAAATCCAAGTATTGGATAAAAAGCATGCAGATCGTATTAAGCAGGATGCTGAATTTGCCTATATTTTTGAAGATATTGAAGAATACAATAAAAATAAAGACAAAAAATTTGAGTCTTTGAAAGAATCACAGCGATTGAAAGAGAAAGAGGAAGCGAAAGCAGAACGCCTCAAACGAGCTAATGAACGACTGGTTCGTATGGGTAAAGAAAAAGTAGAGTCAGTCGATGACATTCCGGATGATATTAACGATTATGATATCTATCTGAATGAAGCGGCAAATATTTTACTGGACTATGTTGAGCTCAATCCAAAACTCGACAAATTAGCCAAACACTAATCGTAAACCCCGGAACTCTGTTCCGGGGTTTTTTGTTTTCACACACAAGACAAGATAACAAACAAAAATTTAGTCTACACTTACCATAATAATAATTAATCAATTCAACTATCCAAAAAACAAGAATAACTTACTGGGTACACTTCAAGCTTGGGACACACTATGTCAGAGATCAATAAAACACATGCGCAATGGTCAAATCGTTTTGCCTATATACTGGCGGCAACCGGGGCTGCCGTTGGCTTGGGCAATATCTGGAAATTCCCTTATATAATGGGCGAGAATGGCGGTGGCGCATTTGTTTTAGTTTATTTATTTTGCATCGCCATTGTTGGTATTCCTGTGATGATTGCAGAAGTGTATTTGGGTAAATCAGGGCGTTTGAGCCCGATGCGGGCAGTCGCAGAAGTGGCCAAACGATACTCTGCTTCAAAAGCATGGAAGTTCGCCGGTGCTATGGGGGTTGTGGCAGGTTATCTTATATTGTCTTTTTATGCTGTAATAGCCGGTTGGGCATGCGCTTATATATTGGAAACCGCAGGCGGTCAGTTTGAGCAGGCAAGCGCTGAACAAATTAAACTCTCTTTTAATCAACTTATCAGCTCACCCGCGAGTTTAATTGGCTGGACAAGCTTTATGCTGATTATCACCGCAGCAGTGGTTGCAAAAGGATTGCAGGACGGGCTCGAAAAATGCGTTCGATACATGATGCCAGCTATGTTTGTTTTGTTGCTGGTGATAGCTGGCTATTCAGCAAGTTATGGTGATTTTTCTCAAGCTGTTAGTTTTATGTTTGCGCCGGATTTTAGCAAACTAACAATTCACTCTGTTTTGGAAGCTTTGGGCCACTCATTTTTTACACTGAGTCTAGCCTCTGGTGTAATGATCATGTACGGCGCTTATTTGCCGGACAATACCTCTATTGTCAAAACCTCCATCTGGATTGCAATAGCGGATACTATGGTTGCATTACTGGCAGGTTTGGCGATATTTCCGATTGTATTTGGTAATGGCCTGGAGCCGAGTGCCGGTCCGGGACTGATTTTTGAAACCTTACCACTTGCATTTGGGCAAATGCCAGGTGGACAATTTATCGGAACCGTGTTTTTTGTAATGCTGGTATTTGCAGCATTTACTTCTGCGATTGCCCTAATTGAGTCTAGTGTTGCCTGGTTGATTGAGAAAAAGGGCTTTAGTCGGGTTGCCGCAGCCGCTTTTTCAGGTGCCGGCTTATGGCTGTTAAGTTTATTAACCATATTCAGTTTTACCGGTGCAGACTGGGCAACAGTTAATGTATTTTCAGTTGATACTAATTTTTTTGGTGTACTGGATACGCTAACTTCAAATGTATTATTACCGCTGGGCGGTTTATTGATTGCCATCTTTGTCGGCTGGGTTGTTAAGCAGGAAGATTTAGCCGATGAGTTAAAATTATCATCTGCGACCTTCTCAACTTGTGTCGTATTGCTAAAATATGTGACGCCACTGATTGTATTTATCGTATTTTTATATTTAACCGGCATATTCAAATTTTAATAGAAGCAGACTAAAAATTTAAATGGTTGAATATGGCGCGAATTCAGAGAGATAAAAAATGAAAAATGAAATTGTAACTCCACCTAATGCCCGTTATTTAAAAGATTATCAAAGTCCGCCTTATTTGGTGAACAATACTGAACTAACTTTTGAATTGAAGGCTGAATTCACACAAGTGACAGCCAGAGTTGAATATTATAAAAATGGTGAACATCAGTTACCCCTTATTCTTAATGGTGAGCAGCAGAAACTGATTTCGGTTAGGGTGAATCAGGACTTATTAGCTGAATCCGATTATGAGCTATCGGACGAAGAGCTTACGCTCAATCCACATCTGGAGACATTTGAGCTGGAAATAGTGAGTCAGATTGATCCGGCAAACAATACCTCTTTGGAGGGCTTGTACCTTTCCGATGGCGCATACTGTACTCAGTGTGAAGCCGAAGGGTTTCGAAGAATCACTTATTTTCAGGATAGACCGGATGTACTCAGCAAATTTACGACTCATATCATAGCCGATACCAAGCAGTACCCATATTTATTATCTAATGGCAATAAAGTAGATGAGAGCTCATTAGGCAATGGTCTGACTCGTGTTACCTGGGAAGACCCACACAAAAAGCCTTGTTATTTATTTGCGTTAGTTGCAGGCGATTTTGATGTACTTAGAGATAGTTTCACGACTCAATCTGGTAAAAATGTTCAGTTAGAGTTGTTTGTTGATAAAGGTAATCTGTCGCGGGCCGATCATGCGATGGCTTCATTAAAAAGTGCGATGGCATGGGACGAGAGCCGGTTTTCACTTGAGTATGACTTAGATATTTATATGATAGTCGCTGTCGACTTCTTCAATATGGGCGCAATGGAAAACAAAGGGTTAAATGTTTTTAACTCTAAGTGTGTGCTGGCTGATAGCGCAAGTGCAACAGACTCAGATTATTTAAGTATTGAATCTATAGTGGGTCATGAATATTTTCATAACTGGACCGGTAACCGGGTTACTTGTCGTGACTGGTTTCAACTCAGTTTAAAAGAAGGGTTAACTGTATTTCGAGATCAGGAGTTTAGCATGGACTTGGGCTCTCGTGCTGTAAACCGTATTCAGCAAGTTAAAATTATGCGGGAGCACCAGTTCGCCGAAGATGCCGGACCAATGTCACATCCGATCCGTCCGGAATCAGTGATTGAAATGAATAACTTTTATACAGTGACAGTTTACGATAAAGGCGCTGAAGTCATTAGAATGATGCACAGCATATTGGGCGAAACTAAATTTCAGCTAGGTATGAAATTGTATTTTGAGCGTCATGACGGGCAAGCTGTAACCTGTGATGATTTTGTCAGTGCAATGCAGGATGCATCTGGAATTGATTTAACTCAGTTCAAATTATGGTACTCACAAAGTGGAACGCCAGTTGTTAAAATTAACAGTGCTTATGATCAAGCAGCCAAAAAATTTGAGATTAAAGTTAAACAACAAACCCCAGAAACGGCTGATCAGGCAGATAAAAAACCATTACATATACCGGTTAATGTCGCATTTTATAGTCAGGCGGGTAAGCCACTTGAAGTCAGTATTGAGGGTAAAACTTCAGCAGAGCACGTACTTAATCTGACAGAAGGTGAACAGGTATTTAGTTGTACTGTCGATGAGCAACCTAGCTGTTCATATCTGAGAGACTTTTCTGCGCCGGTAAAACTGGACTTCCAGTATGATGACAATGAACTTGCCAATCTGATATTAGCCGAATCGAGCGAATATACAAAATGGGAATTAATACAAACCCTATATATCCAACATTTAAAACGCAATATTGAATCTGAAGATTATCAGTATCCGGAATTGATTTTCACTTTACTGAAACAGCTCTTGAGTGACAAGAGTCTGGATAAAGCCTTGATGGCTGAATTATTAAAAGTGCCTTCATTTGCCTCTGTAGTTGAGCATTTTGAGCAGGTGGATGTGGATGCGGTTATCAGCGCCACTAAATCTTTAACCCAAGCGATTGCAAAGCAACTGGCTCAACCTTTGTTAGCAACTTATCAGGCGAATTATCAAGCTGAATATGAATATAGTCAGCAGGCAATTGCCCAAAGAGCACTGGCAAATACTTGCCTTGCATTACTGGCTGAATCCGGTGTGAGCGACAGTACCAAACTGATCATTAGTCAGTATAACAATGCAAGTAACATGACAGATACACTTGCTAGTATGGCCTCAGCCGCAAAGTTAGAAGATTTATCAAGTTTTGAGCAGATTATGCAGGACTTTGATAAAAAATGGCAGGGTGACGCTCTGGTGATGGATAAATGGTTTGCAACTTATGCCAAGCAGGATTCAGAGCAAGTTCTGAATAAATTAGATGAACTGCAGCAGCATTCTGATTTTAACTGGAATAACCCTAACCGAGTTCGAGCGTTAATCGGTCAGTTTGCTATGTTTAATTATGCTCAGTTCCATCATAAGTCTGGTCGTGGTTATCAATATTTAGCTAAAGTCATTAAAAAGCTTAATAGTATTAACCCACAAGTGGCCGCACGTATGATCACGCCACTAATTCAGTATAAAAAACTGGATGAATCAAGGCAGAAAATTATTATTATTGAGCTTCAACAATTAGCGGAATTGCCAGGTTTATCTAAAGACTTATTTGAAAAAATTAGCAAAGCCTTACCAAAAAATAACTAACGCTATCTGCTTTAACCAACTCAGGCTGCACTATTTGCAGCCTTTAATTTTGTCAAAGACAAATGAATACCAATTTTCATATTTATTATTTTTCGCTGGATGTTGATTATCTGGATTGCCAGGTATTTTATACGGGCCAGTTACAGCATGCTGTATTGATGTCAGATGAGGGTTACCGGGTGCAGATTCCGGTTGTTAATTTACGCCGTTATATAGATAGTAGAGGACTTAAAGGGCGGTTTCGGCTATTAACTGATTTAAACCACAAAATTGTCAGTTTTGAGCGCGTAATCTGAGCAAAAATTATAAACTGTTTACTAGCGGTAGGTTAACAAAAAAAGAGATTGATATTTCAACATACAAAAAGCAGCATAAGCTGCTTTTTGTCGTCTCGGTTTTACAAATAACTAGGCTAACTAACTTATGTAACTAACTCATGTGATTTACGCATACTGCCAGTCGTGTAGTCATCTATTTGAACTATAGAAGCTTACGGTTAAGACTAATTATCAGTAAAACTTAGTGATAAGGCTAATTACTTAACCATATCAGTAAGTTTAATATTCGTTGCGTGTAAGCCTTTAGGGCCTTCTTCTAGTTCAAATTCAACTTCTTGACCTGCTTTTAATGTTCTATAGCCGTCCATGGTGATAGTAGAATAATGTGCAAACACATCTTCTTCTTTACCGTCAGGCACTATAAAACCAAAGCCTTTAGCGTTGTTAAACCATTTTACTTTACCGATAGCCATACTGCCAATTCCTTCTAAATCTAAAACGGGGTTTGTTCTGTATTGCTTAGGCTATACTGCTAATTTAATTTTGAACATTGAAAATCAAATTACAGCCTACATATTCACTGTAGATAAAATATATTTTCAGTCAAGTTAATTTTCAATTTTGGCGAAAAAAACATATTATTTTTTGCAGACACTAAATTTCGTTATGCAGAAACACAATCGAGAGCTATATTTTAAGTATGGGTAAGTCAAATCAACCAGGCCAGCAGCATGGTGAGCTGCTGGAAGAAACGGCTAAACCAAAGGTTAAGCCACCTTCTAAGTATAAGGTAATTTTAAACAACGATGATTACACACCAATGGATTTTGTGGTAGAAGTATTAATGAAGTTCTTTTCAATGGATTCTGAAAAGGCAACTCAGATAATGTTAGCAATTCATTATGAAGGTAAGGGGATTTGTGGCATTTTTAGCTATGAGATTGCTGAAACTAAAGTTGCTTTAGTGAATCAATATTCTAAAGATAACCATCATCCTCTTAAATGTACCATGGAACAAGCCTAGTTATGGATGCAAATTTTGTCAGCCAGTGGAGTACCTTATGCTAAATAAAGATTTAGAGCAGACTTTAAACGAAGCCTTCCGTAAAGCAAGAGAGGAACGTCATGAATTTATGACAGTCGAGCACTTGCTACTTGCTTTGTTAAGCAATCCGGCAGCTAGAGAGTCACTGATTGCTTGTGGTGCGCCACTAGAAACCATTGAGTCAGAGTTGGCAAACTTTATCAATGAAACCACACCACTTATACCGGAGAATGAGCAGGAACGTGAAACTCAGCCAACTTTGGGTTTTCAACGTGTATTGCAAAGAGCTGTTTTTCATGTGCAGTCATCTGGTAAATCTGAAGTCACAGGTGCAAACGTATTAGTCGCTATTTTCAGTGAACAGGAATCTCAGGCTGTTTATCTGTTGAAAAAATCAGATGTCAATAGACTCGATGTAGTGAACTATATATCTCATGGTATTCGTAAAACTGAAAACGAAGATGGTTTCAGTAGCCATAATATGGATGCAGAGCAAATCGAAGAAGCACCTGCAGAAGAAGGCAGTGTACTCAGATCTTTTTCTACCAATTTGAATAAAGAAGCCGAAAAAGGGCGAATTGATCCTTTAATTGGTCGCGAGCTTGAACTTGAGCGTACGATTCAGGTTTTATGTCGTCGTCGTAAAAACAATCCACTACTGGTTGGCGAAGCTGGTGTGGGTAAAACAGCCATCGCTGAAGGGTTAGCCTATCGAATCGTTAATAAAGATGTGCCTGAAGTGATTGAAGACGCAACTATTTATTCGCTCGATATGGGCGGATTGCTTGCGGGCACTAAATACAGAGGTGATTTTGAAAAACGCTTTAAAAGCCTATTAAAGGAATTAGAGCGAGACGAAAAAGCCATTTTATTTATTGATGAAATTCATACCATCATAGGTGCCGGTGCAGCTTCAGGTGGTGTACTGGATGCATCTAACTTATTAAAACCCTTGTTATCAGGCGGTAAGGTTAAATGTATTGGCTCTACAACGTATCAGGAATTTCAGGGAATTTTTGAAAAAGACAGAGCTTTGGTTCGTCGTTTCCAAAAAGTGGATATCAATGAACCTTCAATTGATGATACGACTAAAATATTAATGGGGCTCAAATCCCGTTATGAAGATCATCATGGAGTGCGCTACACAGTTAAAGCGGTTAGAGCAGCGGCCGAATTATCGGCAAAATATATGAATGAGCGCCGGTTACCGGATAAAGCAATCGATATTATAGATGAAGCCGGTGCGAGCCAAAGACTGGTTGCGCCAAGTAAACGTAAAAAAACGATTAACGTCAGTGATATTGAGCAAATCATTGCGAAAGTAGCCCGAATTCCGGAAAAGTCGGTATCCTCATCGGATAAAGACTTGCTTAAAAATCTTGAACGCAATCTGAAAATGATGGTATTTGGTCAGAATCCTGCCATCGAAACTCTGTCTTCAGCGATTCGTTTGTCACGTTCTGGGTTGCAGGATGAAACTAAACCTGTTGGTAGCTTCTTGTTTGCAGGCCCGACCGGGGTCGGGAAAACGGAAGTTACCCAGCAGTTAGCCAAAATCCTGGGTGTTGAGCTGATTCGGATTGATATGTCAGAATATATGGAGCGCCACGCTGTTGCCAGATTAATAGGTGCACCTCCAGGTTATGTGGGTTATGAACAAGGTGGTTTATTGACTGATCAGGTTATTAAACATCCTCATTCAGTTGTATTGCTGGATGAAATTGAAAAAGCGCATCCGGATGTTTTTAACGTTTTGCTGCAGGTTATGGACCATGGCACCTTAACGGATAATAACGGTCGTAAAGCAGATTTCAGGAATGTGGTACTGGTGATGACAACCAACGCCGGTGTGCAGGAAACTACGCGCAAGTCGATTGGTTTTCAGCAGCAGGATAACAGTACAGATGCGATGAATGAAATTAACCGCACCTTTACCCCTGAATTCAGAAATCGCTTAGATAATACCATCTGGTTTAATCACTTAACGCCAGAAATTATTGTTCAGGTCGTAGACAAGTTTGTTGCTGAATTGGAAACTCTGCTCGACAAGAAAGGCGTTTCTCTTAATCTGCAAAGCGATGCTCGCGAATGGCTTGCAGAAAAAGGGTATGATAAAGCTATGGGGGCAAGACCTATGGCGAGAGTGATTCAGGAATACCTTAAAAAACCACTGGCTAATGAGCTTTTATTTGGCAAGTTAGTTAAAGGGGGTAATGTAACCATTTCACTAAACGGAGATGAATTAAACTTTGTTTATGAAGATTGCATTGCAGAAGCTGAACATCACTAACTTAAAAGTTAAGCAGTACACATAAAAAAACCGACGTTAAGTCGGTTTTTTTATCGTTAAGCTTAGAGCCTGTTTATCTTTGTGTTATTTTTGCCTTGTCTAAGACAATTTTTTCTCTCAGCTCAAATTATAAACAAAGATAAACAGGCTCTAGTTAAGAATACCTTTCTCGATATTCTTTCGGGAAAGGTTTAACGTTGGCGGAAGACAATACGACCTTTTGACAAGTCGTAAGGTGTCATCTCAACAGTTACCTTGTCACCAGTCAAAATACGGATATAGTTTTTACGCATTTTTCCAGAAATGTGTGCAACGACCACGTGGCCATTTTCAAGTTCTACGCGGAACATAGTGTTAGGCAAGGTATCTAAAACTGTTCCTTGCATTTCAATGCAATCTTCTTTCGCCATCTAAATAAAAAACCTCAAATTATTAAAAAGTGTATTTCACCAGGTAATTCTGGGTCGATAAAAAATTTGGCCAGATCATGCCCTAAGCGGCTGCGTATGTAAAGGTTTAGCTGATTTTTTCTCCGAATTCCTGCTAATCTCAGCTAATTATCCGTTAAAGTGCCTTGAGTCGAGCCAGTGTCCGCCAATCAGTCTGTGATAGGGCTGATATTGCGTCTTATAATTCATCTTACGACATTCATCGACCTGATAACCTAAATAAACATATTGTTTTTGTGAGGCGAGCGCCTGCTGAAACATTTGCAAAATAGCAAATTTGCCGACTGAATAAGATTCATAGTCAGGATCAAAAAAGGTATAAACTGCAGAGTAGCTGTTAGGTAGTACGTCGATGACTGAAACTGAAATCAGCTTATCACCCTCTAAGATTTCAAGATACCCGACAGGCAGCCAACTGGTCATAATGAAGTTTTTATACTGTTCAATATTTGCCGGGTACATGCTACCGTCCATATGTCTTTGATTGATGTACTTTTCAAACAGAGGATAGTAGCGCATGATGTCCTTACAGTTATGGTTTAAATATACCTTAAACTGAGCACATTTTTTCAAAACTCTTTTCTGGCTTTTACTGGCGCTGAATTCAGCAACCGGAACCCGGATAGACTGGCAGGCCTGGCATGATACACAGTGCGGGCGGTAGACTTGGTCACCACTTCTACGGAAACCTAATGCCATTAACTGTTCATAATTTTCAGCATTTCTAACGATATTGTCCATGGCAACGAGTAATCTTTCCTCTTGCCCGGGAATATAGTTACATGGAAAGTTTTGGCTAATACCAAATTTAATTGGAATTGAGTGGCTCATTAATTCGATTACACCAAAGTTGTTTATCTATTTGTTTGTTTTTCAGTGTATTGAGCTGCTCTAAAAAGGTAGTGCGAGGTATTTCGCTCACCCCTAGAGTTGATAAGTGCGGATTTTGCATTTGACAGTCTATGAGTTCAACACCGGACTGTCTGCAAGTTTCGACTAAAAAACAAAATGCCGCTTTTGAAGCATTTGTTACTGTATGAAACATAGATTCTCCGCAAAATACACCGCCCACTAAAATCCCATATAGCCCACCAACCAGGTTATCTTCCAGCCAAACTTCCACTGAATATGCATGCTTGTTTAAATGAAGTTCATTATAAGCATAGATCATTTCTTCGGTTATCCAAGTGCCTTCCTGTTCATGACGTATTTTTGCACAGGCTTCAATGACATCTGAAAAACGCTGATTTATGCTGAATTTGAATGGTATTTTACGCAGGCTTTTTTTTAAACTCCGGCCAATATGTAGCTCGTCTAAATAGAGCACACCTCGAGGATCCGGGCTCCACCACAAAATAGGTTCACCGGGACTAAACCAAGGGAAAATGCCACTATGATAAGCAGATAAGAGTCTTTGTGCCGATAAATCACCGCCAATCGCTAACAGTCCATTTGGACTGGATAAAGCCAGCTCAGCCGGTGGAAAGGTGAGGGTATCATCATCAAGTTGAAATAAAGCTATCTTACACCTCGCATAGAAACTCAAAGTAACTGGTGAAAGTAACCTGAAATACGAATTATTGAATCATAATAGCCAAAGTGGCAGGTTTGCACACTCTGGCTATTTATCAATTCCAAATGGGGAATTATTTTAAAGCGTCTAAATAACGCTCGGCATCTAAAGCCGCCATACAACCTGTACCGGCAGAAGTTATTGCCTGACGGTATGTGTGATCAGATACGTCACCAGCTGCAAAAACGCCTTCAACGCTGGTTAAAGTGGCGTTACCTTGTAGGCCTGATTGAGTAATAATATACCCGTCTTTCATTTCCAGCTGACCTTCAAAAATATCGGTATTCGGTTTGTGGCCAATTGCAATAAATACACCGGCAACTTCCAGTTCTTCAGTTGCGTCACTTTGGGTATCCTTTAATCGAACACCCGTTACACCCATATCGTCACCCAATACTTCATCCAATGTACGATCTGTATGCAAAATAATGTTGCCGTTTTCAACTTTGTCCATCAATCTGTCGATTAATATTTTTTCAGAGCGGAAAGTATCACGGCGGTGAACCAAGTGAACTTCTGAAGCGATATTTGATAAATAAAGCGCTTCTTCTACAGCCGTATTACCACCGCCGACAACCGCGACTTTCTGGTTTTTATAAAAGAAACCATCACAGGTTGCACAGGCTGAAACACCACGGCCCTGGAAGGCTTGTTCAGATTCTAAACCAAGGTATTTTGCTGAAGCACCAGTACAAATGATTAGTGAATCACAAGTATATTCGCCGGCGTCACCTATTAAGCGATAAGGCTTTTGTTTAAAGTCGACTGTATGGATATGATCAAAAATGATCTCAGTATTGAATTTTTCGGCGTGAGCTTGCATTCTTTCCATCAATGCCGGGCCTGTCAGATCATTTGCATCACCTGGCCAGTTTTCTACTTCTGTTGTTGTGGTTAACTGACCACCTTGCTGCATACCTGTGATAAGTACCGGGTTTAAGTTAGCTCTGGCTGCATAAACTGCAGCAGTGTAACCCGCAGGGCCTGATCCTAAAATCAACAGACGGCTATGTCTGGCTTCGCTCATGTTTTTTCTCCAATTATTTTTAAACTTGAGTAATGTCACTTAAAGTGAGGTCTTAATAGGATATCTCAAGTATGATTTCGAATTCTAATCGATTTAATTGTAACTTTAGTTCGGATTTATCGATAGACCTGATTTTATTTTTCTACGCAAGTCGCTTTAAATGCCGTTCCCGATTCTCCCGCTTTTTCTCATCTGATTTTCTGATTAAGACATAGGTAGCGCCGTATCCGCCATGTTGTTTTTGTGCGGTATGAAGCGCAAGTACAGATTCGAGACTGGGTAACCATTTATTCAGATGGCTTTTTAAAACAGCCGGGTAGGGTTTAGATTTTATCCCGATGCCATGAATAATCAGTACAGAACGGATATTAAGCTGATGACACTGCTTAATAAATTTATATATTTCATTGCGGGCTTCTTTTACCGAAAAATGATGCAAATTAAGCTGAGCTTCGATTGGATATTTGCCTAGTCGCAATTTGCGATAGACACCTTCCTGCACGCCATCTCGCTTAAACTGGATATAATCGTATGGGTCAACAGGTTCAACAAACTCTGTGGTCAGTTCATTTTCATCCTGGCTTTCTGATTTGATTGCATTGATTTGTTTTAGCTGGGCCTGGCTGGGATCGCAAGACTGGGGTTTAGCAACCACAGTATCTTGTTTTATTGGTTTGACATCGCTCATTTCCTGGCTGAAGTAGCTCCAATCGTCTGGATTTTTCATATCGCCTCCAATCATGCGGAAAAACACTGACAAAAACTTAAAATTTTGCTTAAGCTTTAATATGACTCGCCGATACTAATTTTAAGTCAATGAGTTTGGTATTTGTTATGTCACAAGTTATTAGTCTAGATCAAGCAGATTTTGTTCAACCCGATGTCAATTATGATGAAATGGCTGTTGTTACATCAGTGATTAATTCAATTAAAACCCTGAACCAAGACCTGAGTACGCTTAAAAAACAATATCAAAGCAGCGAACAGCCATTTGATTTCACAGTGAAATAAATCAAGTTTAGTTTTAAGGTTTAGATTTCACCACGTTTCATATCCCGCATCAGAAAACGGTTTGGATGCAGTGCTTCCAGCGTTTTTAAAGACAGCGGTATCACCTCATTATTAACCAGTGCCGCCAGACATTCAGCCATAAACGGGGCAGTGGTTAATCCTCTTGACCCCAAGCCTGCCAATACGTATAAATTTGGATAAGCTTGTGCTGGATTGGCCGGTAAACGACCGCCTTTTGCGTAATGCCCAAATGCAGCCTTGAAGCTGTCTACCGGGCTGATAGCGCCAACCATAGGTAGTCTGTCTTTGGTTGTCGCCCTGACGGATGCGCGGCTGGAAACCAGATTTTGTGGTTTAAGCCAGTTTGCAAGGTTTGGGGTATGGGTTTGATGAAGAGACAGGTTAGTCAAATCGTCTTCTGCTTTTACCTCAGAGGTGCTGTTATTTTGCTCAAAAGTTGCGCCAACACAATGTGTTTGCTGCCAGCTGGGGGTCAGATAACCTTTGTGACAAATGACTTTTTTTAACGCTTGAACGTCATCTCGGGTTTTTAAGTGACTGACCTGACCTCGGCTGGGTTCGACCGTTAAATGCTGAGTTTGCTCAAATTCAGCTAGCTGCCAGCCTTGGCAGAGAATCAAATTTTCTGTTTCATATATGACTTTTTTCTGGTGTTGCTCGCAGGATAAACGCCAACCTGATTCTAATTTTTCAAAAGATTGTAATTCAGTACCAAGCGATAATTTAAGTTTACCCTGAGTTTTTAAATATTCTATTGTCGAATGAATAAAACTCACAGGGTTTAGCCAACCGCCATCAGCAAAATGCAAACCTGAATAGGGGAATTCAAGACCCGTTAAATCTTGCATTTGCGACTGAGGTATTGGATTAAAAATCTGTTCAGGCCAAATAGGGTTATCTAGCAGGGCTTGTTGGCGTTTTGCCATTTTGTCTGAAAAAGCTAACTGTACAAGGCCGCAAAAATCTGCAGAAAATTTTAGCGTTTTTTGCCAGTTTTGATAAAACTGTCTGGCATATTCAAAACTTTTTAAGTGACAATCTGAAATCGCATTCTGACTATTTTGAATCAAGGGGTAAATTGCGCCTTGTCGATTTCCTGAGGCGCCGTCAGCCAGATCGTGCTGGCTAATTAAATGAACGAAATGGCCGCGCTCAGTCAGTTTGAGTGCTGTACAAACTGCCGCTATGCCAGAACCGACAATACAGGTTGTGCGATATTCACTTGCCGGTTGCGGATACTGAGGTGCATGAACCGATGCGTATTGATTTGATTTTGTGCGCTGTGTTTGCTCGTTAGCCGGCTTAAGCTGGCCGGTTAACATTTCCCGTTTGTAACCAAAGCCTTTGCGCTTTTGCATATCAAATCCGGCATCAATGAGCCCGCGGCGAACAAATCCAGCAGCCGTAAAGGTAGCTAAAGTCCCTTCAGGAGCTGCAAGACGAGCCATATGATTAAATACATCCTGATGCCACATTGCAGAATTTTTGCTGGGGGCAAAGCCATCTAAAAACCAGGCATCAACTGTGCCTTGATAATTATCTGCAACTTGAGGTAATTGCGTTAAAATATCTCCTAGCCAAAGATCCAGTTTGATTTGATTTTTAAACTCAATACGGTGCGCTCCGGCTATCAGGTAAGGATATTGTTCTACAAGCTGATCTGACCACACAGAAAGCATTTGCCAAGGCGCTAAAGCTTTCGCAAGATCTAACTTATTCAGCGGATATTTTTCAAAGCTGATAAAATTAAGTTGTTTAAGCGGGCTATTCGGATTTTGATCTTTAAATTGTTCAAATGCCTGGCAAACGGCAAGGAAGTTTAAGCCGGTGCCAAAGCCAGTTTCAGCAATTGTGAAATGCGGATTTTGCCAACGCTTCCAGCGTTCAACAAGATGATTTCCTTGCTGAAATACATAATGAGATTCTTCAAGGCCATTGTCTTTCGAAAAGTAGATATCGTCGAATTTTGTTGAGACTGGTGTGCCATTTTGTTGAAATTCTAGGCTAGCAGTTTGAATTTTTGTCAATTTTATATACCCAATTGCTTTTCAAGCATCGCATTTTACTTCAAATTAGCCGATAATAAGCAACTTTTAGCATATCAGTAAATATAAACGGGCATAAAGTTGTGTCTTTCGCACTAAGAGGAATTTTATGAAAAGAGCAGTGATAACTGGCTTAGGGATTGTATCTAGTATAGGGAACAATGCACAAGAAGTAACATCTTCGTTAAAAGCTGGCCGCTCAGGTATTACTCATTCTCAGCAGTTCGCAGACGTGAATATGCGCAGTCAGGTTTGGGGTAACGTAGACATCGACTTCTCCGAGCATATCGATCGTAAACAACTTCGTTTTATGGGTGATGCGGCTGCCTATGCATATATTGCTATGAAACAGGCCGTTGAAGATTCTGGTTTAAGTGAAGATCAGGTATCTAATCCAAGAACAGGCTTAATCGTAGGTTCTGGCGGTGCTTCTTCTGAGAACCAGGTTAATGCTGCTCAAACTATGCAAACCAAAGGCGTTAGACGAGTTGGACCATATATGGTCACTAAAACCATGGGTTCTACTGCATCTGCCTGTTTAGCAACACCGTTTAAAATTAAAGGTGTGAATTATTCTATCAGTTCAGCATGTGCCACATCTGCTCACTGTATTGGTCATGCCTGGGAACAAATTCAGCTAGGTAAACAAGATGTTGTTTTTGCTGGTGGTAGTGAAGAACTACACTGGACATTAGCTTGTTTATTTGATGGTATGGGTGCGTTATCAACTAAATATAACGAAACACCGGAAAAAGCATCAAGAACGTATGATGCAGAGCGTGATGGTTTTGTTATCGCTGGTGGTGGCGGTGTTGTTGTTGTTGAAGAATTAGAACATGCACTGGCTCGCGGCGCTAAAATCTATGGTGAAATAGTCGGTTATGGCGCAACGTCTGACGGCTATGATATGGTTGCGCCGTCTGGTGAAGGTGCAATTCGTTGTATGCAGCAGGCAATGGCTACAGTGGATACACCAATCGATTACTTAAATACTCACGGCACTTCAACACCTGTTGGTGACGTAAAAGAGTTAGAAGCTATTCAAACTGTATTTAGTGAACAGAAACCTGCAATCAGTGCAACAAAGGCGATGACAGGTCACTCACTGGGTGCTGCCGGTGTCCATGAAGCTATTTATTCATTATTGATGTTAGAAAATAACTTTATTGCACCTTCGATCAACATCGAAACGCTGGATGAAAAAGCCGAAGGCTTAGACATTGTAAATACAACGCGCGAAGCGGAACTGGATACTGTAATGTCTAACAGTTTTGGTTTTGGTGGTACGAACGCAACGCTTATTTTCAAGCGCTATCAGAAAGCGTAAAATCACCTTGTTGTAATCAGGAATCATTTTAAAAGCCGCCATAGTGCGGCTTTTTAATTGCTAACTTTTAAGTAGCTTAAGAACCGGAATAGATATGAGCGATAAACCGCATTTTTTTATTGAAGATTCATTATTATACGCTGAAGACTTTTTTTCTGAGCTCGGAAAGATTACCCGTTTTAAAGGCCGGGACGTGACAGCAAAAGAAATTGCAGATGCAGATTATTTGTTAACACGTTCAACCACCAAAGTGAATGAAAGCTTATTAAAGCATTGCCATAAACTCAAATTTGTCGGTACGGCCACGGCTGGCTACAATCACATTGATTCAGACTATCTTGAATCTCGTCAGATTCCCTGGAGTGCAGCACCTGGCTGTAATGCAGATGCAGTGGCTGATTATGTCATTAGCACAGGGTTTAATCTGGCCAATAAATATGGTTTTATGCTCAAAGACAAAGTGATTGGCATTATTGGGGTAGGTCAGATTGGCGAAAGGTTAACGCGTCGTTTTTCAGCGCTTGGCTGCAAAGTGATTCAGTATGATCCAGTTAAAGCAGAGCAGGAGGCTGGATTCGAGTCAGCAAGTTTTGAAGCTGTGTTAAGCGCTGATTTAATTACGTGTCATGTACCTTTGGTTAAGCGAGGTCCACATGCGACCGAACATATGTTTGACTTTGATACATTAAGTAAATTAAAACAAGGCACTATACTTATCAATGCCTGTCGCGGCGAAGTGGTTGATAATCAGCAGCTATTAAAATATTTTGAGGCGGGTAATAACTTGCATGTTGTACTCGATGTCTTTGAAAACGAGCCACAGATTGAATTGGGGTTGTTACCATATCTGGAGTTTGGTACACCGCATATTGCGGGCCATAGTCTGGAAGGGAAAGCCAGAGGCACTGAAATCTTATATCAGATGATATGTAAACGCCTGAATGTTGATATTAAAGTGAAGCTTCAGGATTTATTGCCTGCACTCGCCATTGATCAAATGTTGCTGACAGACAATTATGAGCTCAGCCAGCGTCAGTACAGGGCAATAATGAATTTGGTTTACGATATCCGAAACGATGACCTAGACTTTAGAATGGGATTGGCCAAAGCGCCGGATAGTTTTGATAAACTTAGAAAAAATTATGCAATTAGACGTGAAGTAACCTCACTTAAAGTAAAATGCGATGAAACTTTATTGCCTATTTTTACTAATTTAGGGTTTAATACCAGTCTGAAAGATAATTAATAAAAGAACTTAAAAAATAATAAATTGGAATAGTTTTTGCCTCCTTATAAAAATCACGAATAAGTGTCAAAAAACTGAGGTGTTGGTTAAGCCGATTATAATCAGACATAAAAAGCTTAGCTTTCACCACTTACACCGGGTAAAAATTAATTAACTAGAAGCGATTTTTCGCAAGGTTTGGGATTATAAAATAATGCGCTTGTATCGAAAATTTTGTTTTGCTGTCGTTTGGCTCGCGTTACTAGGTACTCATTTGAGTTTTATTGAAGTTTTTACTTCATCTAAAGCCTATGCGCAGATACAAATTCGTGGCGATAAAGAAAACGATACAGGCTTAACCTCGCAAACTTATGGCCCGATTACAGGCCAGGATACCTTATGGCAAATCGCTGAACAAATTCGTCCGGATGCAAGCGTTTCCACCTACCAGATTATGGTTGCTATATATCAGGCAAACCCTGAAGCTTTTATTAATCATAATTTAAACAGCATGCGTAGTGGCTCAGTTTTGCAAATACCCACAGTTTCAGCGATGCGAAAAATTAATAAAACCGCTGCAAGAAACAAGTCAGAATTAGATGATGAAGTTTGGGCTGAAAATCGCCGGAAAAGTATAGCCGCCCAACAGGATCCGGAAGAGAAAAAGCGGCAGGAAACAGCCAAGCAAGCCGACTTAGAGACAGCCAAAAATGATATCCAAAATCGCTTAAGTGAGCTACAGCAAGAACAGTTAAAGTCTTATGAATCTTTAAAACAACAATTTGCCTCTTCATTAAATAATATCCAGTCGCTGATTCAGGAAAATGAGCGCTTAAAAAACCGTTTAGCCAATGTGAACGAAGAAGTCGTTGATTTGCGTAATCAGGTGGGTCAAGGCAGTCAGCTTCAGTTGCAAATGGAGCAGATATTGGCACAACAAACGGAAATGTTAGAGCAGCAACGTAAAGAGTTGGCTGAAGAAAATGAAAATGCATTTACACAGTTTTGGAAAGCTGTTAGCTCAAATGTCCTTTATTTGATTTTACTGGCAACTTTGCCTGCCATTATTTTAGTTGGATTATTATTTTGGTGGTTAATTGCCCGTAAAAAGCGCGCTTCTGAATCAGAAGAAGAACTGGATTTAAATTCAGGTCAATTTAATCAGCCTTCGAGACCGGCAGAAGAAGCGGATGAACTGGACAATTTTTTTGCAACTCAGCCACCTGAAGCCGCACCTGCACCGGATGCTGCGAGTGATTCAGGTATTCGCTTAGACGATGACGAATTATTGTCACCTGTTGCTGATGAAAATGATTTGTTGATGGACGATGATGAATTATTGGACATTCCGTTAAGCGCAGATGATGATATCACCCAGCAATCGAATACCGGATTTGGTGATGACATATTGGATCAGTCACTGGATGATTTGGTTGGAGATGATTTGGGCGATGATCTCAACGATATTGTTTCTGAAGATGATATTGATGCTTTATTGGAGTCGGTTGGCGATTCTGAACCAGCAAAGCAGCCTGATGATAATCCGCCACAAGAAGAAGATGAAAGCGCCGGTAATGCCGAGCTTTCTCAGGATGAGCTGGATTCTTTATTTGATGGCGAAGATGAGGAAGATGAATATTCTGCTGAATCAAAACCAGATTCAGAGTCTGAACTCATTGATAAAGGTGATATCGATTCATCAGTAGATCAAAATCCGTCTGAGCAAGACGATGATGATGAGCTTGATGCACTGCTGGATGCAGATATGGCACAAAACAAGCCTGTTAATGAATCCGATATTGACGAAGACGTCGAGCTGGGTGATTTATTGGATTCTGAGCCTGATTCCGAAGATGATTTTGATATAGATCCATTGATAGACGATGCGCAGGCAGATTCAGCTAAAGAAACAGAAGCAGAGCAGGCTGACTCTGAAGCAACCGATTCCGAAGATGATTTTGATATAGATTCATTGATAGATGATGCGCAGGCAGATGCAGCTAAAGAAACTGAAGCAGAGCAGGCTGACTCTGAAGCAACCGATTCAATTGATGATTTTGATATAGATTCATTGATAGACGATGCGCAGGCAGATGCAGCTAAAGAAACTGAAGCAGAGCAGGCTGAGCCTGAAGCAACCGATTCAATTGATGATTTTGATATAGATTCATTGATAGATGATGCGCAGGCAGATTCAGCTGAAGATACTGAAGCAGAACAGGCTGAGCCTGAAGCAACCGATTCAGATGATGATTTTGATATAGATTCATTGATAGATGATGCGCAGGCAGATTCAGCTAAAGAAACTGAAGCAGAGCAGGCTGAGCCTGAAGCAACCGATTCAGATGATGATTTTGATATAGATTCATTGATAGATGATGCGCAGGCGGATTCAGCTAAAGAAACTGAAGCAAAGCAGGCTGAGCCTGAAGCAGAGCAGACTAAATCTGAGGCAACTGATTCAGACGATGATTTTGATATAGATTCATTGATAGATGATGCGCAGGCAGATTCAGCTAAAGAAACTGAAGCAGAGCAGGCTAACCCTGAAGCAACCGATTCAGACGATGATTTTGATATAGATTCATTGATAGATGATGCGCAAGCAGATTCAGATAAAGAAACTGAAGCAGAGCAAACTAAATCTGAGACAACCGATTCAGACGATGATTTTGATATAGATTCATTGATAGATGATGAACAGGCAGATTCGGCTGAGGACACAGAAAAAAAAACGGGTGAACTTGAGCCTGAAATAGAAGATGACGAAAATTTTGATATAGACAGCTATATCGATAATCAGCAATCTGATTCTGATTTATCTGAACCGGATAGTGAAAAGCCGTCACCGCAAAATGAATATGATCTGGTTTTTTTAGTTGAAGATGATAATAAATTGGCTGAAAACGAACAGGTTTCAGATACAGAAGTTGATTTGGAAGATCTCATTGAACCAGACTTAGCTATTGATGAGCAAGATATAACTCCCGAACAAGACAATGACTCAACTGTCGATGATGAATTTGGTTTATTTGCTGAAGATGATGCCGTTGATGATCTACAGGCAGTAGAAGATGATCCATTAAGTCTGGAGGCCGAATTTGAAGGCGACAGTGAAGATGAAGCCGGCTTAGCAGAATATGAGCCAGTAGAGCAAAAATCAGCTGATACTGAAATTCGTGAGCAAGATGAAAGTATATCCCTAGATCCAACCAGTTTAGATGTAGAACTGGAACCAGAATCTGAAGCAGCGCCAGAAGCAGATTCAGAAATTCAAATTGAGCCAGAAACTGAAAGCGAGCCAGAAACTGAAAGCGAGCCAGAAACTGAAGCTGAGCCAGAATCTGAAGCAGCGCCAGAAGCTGATTCAGAAACTGAAGCTGAGCCAGAATCTGAAGCAGCGCCAGAAGCTGATTCAGAAACTGAAAGCGAACCAGAAACTGAAAGCGAACCAGAAACTGAAAGCGAATCAGAAACTCAAAGCGAATCAGAAACTGAAAGCGAGCCAGAAACTGAAAGCGAGCCAGAAGCCGAAGCAGAGCCAGAAGCCGAAGCAGAGCCAGAAGTCGAAGCAGAGCCAGAAGCCGAAGCAGAGCCAGAAGCCGAAGCAGAGCCAGAAACTGAAGCAGAGCCAGAAACTGAAAGCGAGCCAGAAGCCGAAGTAGAGCCAGAAGCCGAAGTAGAGCCAGAAGTCGAAGCGGAACCAGAAACTGATTTTGACGCGGATTCTGATTTAGATGATGAACTGGATGATTTTGACCTTTCAGATGAAGAGTTGGATAAAGTTGATATAGACCAGCTAGCAGATCAAGATTTTGAGCCTGAAATTGAACAGGCTTTGGATGATTTCGATTCTATGGCTGATGAAGTTGAGTTTGAATCTATTCCGGAAGAAGGGATTGAAGACTGGCTGGATGCTGAATCTGAAGATGAAATCCCCACTTCTGAACAAATAAAAGATTCCAATAAAACATTTGCTCATGATATTGAAGCACTCTTAGATGAAAAAGATACAGATGTAATAGCGCCGGACCATCATCTTGAAGATTTTGATTTAGACAAGTTATTAAGCGATGCTGATTCAAAGCAAGCAAGCAACACAGAACCGGAAATTTCTTTGGACGATCCAGGTTTACAAGAAATCGAAGAATATGAAAATACCGATTTTGATGAACTTTTAGGTGAACTCTCACTAACCGGTCAGGAGCCAGATGAAAAACTGGAAGATTCGGTTGCATCCATTCATCTAGATGATCTATTGGCAGAAGAAAGTCAGCCATTAGATATATTAGAAAACGATATTTCTTTCAATGAAACGGATGCCGAAAATGACAAAAGCTATATTGAAGTTGATGAAATACTGGAAGATTTAGAGAATTCAACAAACGATGTAGAACCCTATGATCAAAGTAAAATTAAACTGGACTTGGCAGAAGAAATTGAAAAAGAATCAACATCCGGTTTTGATGTTGATCAGGATGACAGCTCTGCTATTCAAGCCAAACTCGATTTGGCCAGAGCTTATATTGAAATTGATGACTTGGAATCTGCCGAACAAGCTTTAGCTGAAGTGATTGAAAGCGGTGAAAGCGAACTACAGCAGGAAGCTAAAAATCTGTTAAAGAAAATCAGAAACTAAAGGGGTTATCAGAGCGCCAACTTAGTGTCTGTAGCTTCTCTGACCTTGTATGAAAGTATTGGCTACCCATGCTGTCGCACAGTGTAACTATTAAAAGGATTGAAAATGAATAATAAAGTTTTAGGTATCATATTAATTATTGTCGGAACTGCATTAGCGATTTGGGGATACAATATTTACGATTCGGCAAGTTCACAAGTCAGTCGAGCGTTAAGTGGTGATACCCCTATTGAAGCTTGGGCTGGAATGGTGGGTGGTGTAATCGCAATTTTAGTGGGTATTACCAAGATAAAGTAACAGTAGCACTTTGCAGTCAATCACATTACAAAAACTATGGTTTACATTACAGCTCAACTTTTGACGCTCATCTGTAGACTTTATTTACCAAGGTCTGCAATTGGTACAAGGTATAGCGTCGCCTGCTTAGGTTGAACCCAATATTTTTATTTAAATTGCGAGAATGTTAGGGGCCTTTAGATACAAAAAATCCCAGCAACTATGTGATGCACAGTTGCCGGGATTTTTATTTTAAATCGAACGTCTGATTTAGTGGTTGATCGCTAAATGAACCAGAATAGATGCAATATAGCCTAGTGCAATGGCCCAGCTCCATTTTAAATGACCAAAGAAGCTATAATTTCCTTTAGATTGCCCCATTAAGGCAACACCCGCTGCAGAGCCGACGGATAATAAACTACCACCCACGCCGGCTGTCATAGTCACTAATAGCCATTGATCTAAGCCCATTGCCGGATCCATCGCGATAACTGCAAACATAACCGGAATATTATCAACAATAGCAGATAAAACACCGGCAGCGATATTGGCATAGGTTGGATCCCAGTTGGTGTACATGGCTTCTGATATTAAGGTTAAATAACCAATAAAGCCTAAGCCGCCGACACTCATTACAACACCGAAGAAGAATAACAAAGTATCCCATTCTGCCTGTGCCACTTTATCAAATACATCAAAAGGGACAACCTGACCTAACCGGCGCAATGCTTTTTCATCTTTACGTTTTTGAGCTTCACTGCGCTTTTTCGCCAGTGAACGCGGTAAACTGCGACGTAAATAGTAACCAAAGAATTTAAGATAACCCAAGCCAGTCATCATGCCCAGTACGGGTGGCATACCAAACCAACTGTGTGCAATAACCGAAGTCACTATGGTCAGAATAAATAAAAATACGATACGTTTTGCACCGCGTTTCATTTCAAATTCTTCTAAGATGACTTTGCTTGGTTCATTACTGATAAACAAACTCATAATGACCGCTGGGACCAGGAAGTTGACACATGCCGGTATAAACAGAGTAAAGAATTCTTCAAAATGAACAAAACCGGCCTGCCAGACCATTAGGGTTGTGATATCACCAAATGGGCTGAATGCACCGCCAGCGTTAGAAGCGACAACAATATTAATACAGGCCAAATTAATGAAGGTTTTATTACCCTTTGCCACTTTTAATACAATTGCACACATTAACATTGCGGTTGTTAAGTTGTTTGCAAATGAAGAAATAGCAAAGGCTAATACACCGGTCAACCAAAATAGACTGCGTAAACTTAAACCTTTAGAAATCATCCAAACTCGAATGCCATCAAATACCCGGCGCTCTTCCATCGCATTGATATAGGTCATAGCGACTAATAAGAAAAGCAGGAGCTCAGCGTATTCTAATAAGTTATGTTCAAATACTTCTTTTGCCAGCTCTGACATGTCATGTTGGGTATAAATCCAACCTAAAGCAAACCAGATTAAACCCGCAGCGACTAATACAGGTTTTGATTTTCTTAAGTGCAGATAATCTTCTGCAATAACTAGAGCGTAGGCCACAATAAACATGGTGACTGCAAAATAGCCGACAAAATGGTGGGTTAAGTCAATTTTTTCAGCGCTTGCCTGAGCAAATGCAGAGGGCGCCAGAAAAAGAGCGAATAGAGAAATTAATAAAGTAGTTACAGGTTTGGCAAAGGAATTGCGCGATTGTGTGGGCATAATATTATATCAGTACCTCAAGATATGTTTGCACTAATTGGGAGCGCGCAACTTTATCATAAGTTTTGGCGAATAGGTATGACCAATTGACATTTTTATGCAACAAAACTGTATTTTTTTTAAACGTAAATTGATTAACGATAGAGCTGTTCAGTTATTGTTTCAAATGATAATTTTAAGTGAATAAGCTGTTTTATATACGGTTTGGAAATAATTAATTATTTACGATGGGTGAATAATTATTGATTTTCGGTTTTTCTTTAAATATCCCGAATTTAGTTGCTCTTAATAAGTAAAGATTGTGTAAATTTAGATTGAATTAATGGGATTGTGAATTTTAGCTTGGTAATATTTCGAATGAAAAAATAAATATGATGAATAATATGAATCTCGCAATAAAAATAAAATTAGTCGCACTTTCTGTTTGTTTATCCGCCTGCCAATCCAACTATCATTCATCGATAAATGATGAAGTGGAAATCCCTGCGCAGTGGCAAAACTCAGTGCCTGATGTACCAAATGGCACTAAATTGGTGCAATGGGTTAAGTCAGACCGGCTGAATCAACTGATAGAGCAAGCGTTAAAAAATAATCAAACTATTCAAATTAACCAACTCGAAGTGCAAAAAGCAAATTTGACACTTGATCGGGCCGGGGCCGTATTTTGGCCGCAACTGGATTTATCGCTCAGCGCAAACCGCTCTAAATCGGATGATGCTATATCGAACCAGTTTAGAGCAGGTTTATCTGCCAGTTATGAAATAGATTTATGGGGCAAGCTTTCTGATGCGCAAAAAGCGGCTCAGTATAATTATCAAGCTGCACTTAGCCAACTGGAACAATCTCAACTCGAATTAGTGAGTTCAGTGAGCAGCCAGTGGTTACAAATGCTGGCAACCTATCAGCAGGTTGAATTGTCCAAACAAAGGTTAATCAATGTTCAGGGCAATTTGGATATTGTTGAAAATGGCTATAAAGCCGGATTAAATTCAGCCTTAGATGTGTATTTGACCCGAAACAGTCTTGAATCAGAAAAATCTAATCTGGTTCAGCAACAAGCGAGTTTTGCAGAGCAAAGCCGGCAGTTAGCATTATTATTGGGTGGTTACCCCAAACAAGATTTGTGGGTTGGGGAAAGTTTTCCCGAAGTGGATTTTACTTTGTTAAAAGGTATTCCGACTGAATTAGTAAAACAAAGACCTGATGTACAGTCAGCCTGGCTTAATATTATGATCAATAATGCAAATCTGGCTATTGCACATAAAAATCGTTTTCCTAGTTTCCAGTTATCAGCCAATGTCAGTGATAGTCAATCTAACTTGTCAGATTTATTTAGCCAAGGCATTGCTTGGTCGTTGTCTGCCAGTTTATTACAGCCTATATTTGATGCAGGTCAGCTAGCAACGCTTGAAAAACAAGCTGAGATAGAACTAAATCAAGCTGAATTAAGTTATGTTCAGGTACTCTATAATGCATTGGAAGAGATTGAAACAGGCTTAAATCAGCTTAAATCCCTAAAAGCTCAACTGGAATCGAGCGAACGCTCACGAGATAACGCGATACTGGCTGAAGAACTGGCTTTTGAGCAATATAAACGCGGTTTAACCGATTATTCAGATTATTTATCAACTCAGCGCACAGCCTTTAATGCAAAAAACCAGGTGATTGAAATCAAAAGACAAATTATCACCAACCAAATCGCACTCCATCAGGCTTTAGGCGGAGATTCAGCCATTGAACGTAACAGATTAGAGACGCAGGAAGACTAGTCATGCTAAAAATAATTAAAAAGTTTATGCCACTTATATTGATTGCTTTATTTGGCTTTATTGTGGCCTTTGTTTATTTCAGCAGACCTCAGGTTAATCGCAATTTTACGCCGCCTGAAGCTTATATTTCCGTTGATGTTAAAACATTAGAAGCAAAAGATTACCCCATTGAAATAGACACCTATGGATTGGTTGAAGCGCAAATTGAAACTAAGTTAACGTCACAGGTCGGCGGGAAGATAGTTTTTATTTCTGAATCTATGCGAGGTGGTGGTTTTTTTGAAAAAGGTGAACTGCTGATTGAAATTGAATCGGTTGATTATCAAGCCAATGTTGATATCGCCTACGCAAATTTAGTTGAAGCACAGCAAATGCTGGCTGAAGAGCAAGCCCAAGCCGATCAGGCCATGAAAGATTGGCAACGACTGGGTAATGGCGAAAATGCCCCAGCGCTCGTGCTGCGTAAACCTCAATTGGCGGCCGCTGAAGCGAAAGTCGCATCGGCACAAGCTAACTACCAGCAAGCTAAAATAAATCTGCAACGTACTAAAATCAGAGCGCCTTATGCGGGTCGTGTATTGACGAATGAGGTTGATTTAGGGCAGGTAATATCTAATGGCACTCAATTAGGTGAAATCTATTCAACGGCTGCGATAGAGGTTAGTCTGCCGATTAAAAATAATGAAATTGGCTTAGTGAACTTGCCGGAAGATTATCGTGGTGCGAGCAAAGATGCGAATGCCAAAGTTAATATATATTCTCAATTAGCCGGAAATGAAGTTTGGCAAGCACAGCTGGTTCGAACGGCAAGTGCTATTGATAGCGAAAGTCGTCAGCTCCATGTAGTCGCTAGAATCGAGGACCCTTTTGGTGAAAAAGCTTATGGCAAAATGCCATTAAAGATTGGGCAGTACGTGACAGCGGAAATATTAGGTAAAACCTTAAAAAATGTCATTACTTTAGAAAATAAGGCAATTTATCAAGGCACTTATGTCTACCTGTATAAAGATGGTGTACTGGAGCGTCAAAACGTTGAAATTCTATGGCAAAACAATGAGATTGCTATTATTAAATCTGGCCTGAAAGACGGAGATGTACTGGTGACCACGCCGTTGGGGCAAGTGGCAACCGGCACTCGGGTAAAATTAAAGGAGTCGTCTCAGTCATTGATGGAAACGGTTGAAAAACCTCAGCAGGCAGCACGAGGTGACGCATAATGATAGCTTGGTTTGCCCGCAATCACGTCGCTGCTAACCTGTTAATGTTTTGCATTATTGGTATTGGCGCATATCACTTAATTGCTAAAATTCCGCTGGAAGTTTTTCCGATTTTTGAATCAGATACAATTAGTGTTCGAGTCACTTTAAGAGGCTCAACCCCGGAAGATGCGGAACTTTCAGTTGCCACCCGGATAGAAGAAGCCTTAATGGATTTGGAAGGTGTTGAGGAGATTACCAGTCGTTCAACTGAAGGTGGTGCGAGTGTTAATATTGAAGTCGAGCAAGGTTATGACCCGCGACAAATTCTGGATGATGTTAAAAATAGGGTTGATGCAATTAATACACTGCCCGGTGAAGCAGAGCGACCTATTATTTCACTGGCTATGTGGAAACCGGATGTTATTGATGTCACGATTGCAGGTGATGTCAGTGAGCGTGAAATTAGGCAGTTAGCTGAAAAAGTCCGTGATGATATTTTAAAATTAAATGGCGTCACACAAGCCGACGTGGCCGGTGTGCGTAATTATGAAATTGCAATTGAACTGCCACAGGATGTACTAAGAGAATACAATTTAACCTTGTCGGATGTTTCGACAGCGATTCAGCAAAGCTCAATTGATTTATCTGCCGGTAATATTAAGACTGATGGTGGTGATGTATTAATTCGTTCTAAAGGCCAGGCTTACCGCCAGGACGAATTTGAACGCATTGTTTTAAAAACGCATTCAGACGGTACTGTACTGACACTAGGCGATATCGCCCAGATATACGATGGCTTTGAAGAAACCGCCATACGTACCCGATTTGACGGTAAACTGGCCGCAACCGTTTCTGTATACCGGGTTGGTAATCAGAGCGCGATTGAAGTGGCGCAGGCAGTTAAAGATTATATTCACGAACAGCAGAGCAAGCTGCCGCGAGGAATCTCGCTCAGTTATTGGAGTGATGATTCTGTTGTCGTTAAAAAGCGGATTGCAACTTTAGCGACAAATGCGGTGCAGGGCGGTATCCTGGTATTGATTTTATTAGGCTTATTTTTGCGCCCGGCCGTTGCTTTCTGGGTGTTTATCGGGATACCCGTGAGCTTTTTAGGTTCATTTATGGTGCTGTCTTTATTTGATGTCAGCCTGAATATTATCAGCTTATTTGGTTTTATTGTTGTGCTGGGGATAGTGGTGGATGATGCCATTGTCACCGGTGAGAATGTCTATAAACATCTCGAAAATGCTGAAAATGGTTTGCAGGCTGCCATTATGGGCACCAAAGAAGTCGCTACACCTGTTACTTTTGGGGTACTAACAACAGTCGCGGCCTTTACACCGTTACTGTTTATTGAAGGTAACCGGGGCGCTATTTTTGCGCAAATTCCGTCTGTTGTGATTCCCGTTCTGTTATTTTCGCTTATCGAGTCCAAATTTGTATTACCGGCGCATTTAAAATATTTAAAAGTCAGGCAGCAACAGGATCAAAGCAAACAAAATAAAATCCAGCAATTTCAGCAAAAGTTTGCGACCGGTTTTGAAATTGCCATTTTAAAATATTACAAACCCATACTGCATTTATGTTTGCATAATAAACGCAGCACCTTAATTATCTTTAGTGGATTATTGTCCATCATTATCGCCGCGATTATGGTGGGGCATACTAAATTTATATTCTTTCCGCGTGTACCGAGTGAAACGGTTTCAGTGAGCATTACTATGCCAAACGGTACTCCTTTTGAAGTGACTGATTCGCATATTGAGCGTATTACTCAGGCAGCACGGGAATTACAGGAAGAGTATGTTGATCCGCTCACCGATGAAAGTGTGATTTTGCATATTTTATCTCAAACCGGTCGCGGTGGGGATGCGGCTCGCGGTAATGTCAGATTTGAAATTACCCCGCCTGAAGAGCTTAACTTTGATGTTTCCAGTCAGGAACTGTCCAGAGCCTGGCGTGATAAGGTTGGCGAAATTCCGGGCGCCGAGGAAGTTACTTTCCGCTCAGAAATCGGTCGTTCAGGTGATCCGGTACGGATCCAGCTCAGAGGTAATGATTTTGCCCAATTAAATAAAGTTGGCGAGTTAGTTAAAGAGCGTCTCTCAACCTATGAAAGCGTATTTGATATCAATGACTCTATGGCAAATGGTAAAGAAGAAATTCAGGTTGAGTTGAAAACGGAAGCTTATTTATTAGGGATTACGCGTTCGCAAGTCATCAGCCAGGTACGTCAGGCATTTTATGGCGTACAGGCGCAACGTATTCAGCGTGGACGCGACGATGTCCGGGTTATGGTGCGTTTTCCGCGCAATGAACGAAATTCAGTCGCCAATTTAAATAATATGCTGATTAGCACGCAGGATGGTAAACAGGTACCTTTATCTCAGGTCGCCCGTTTTGTGACAGGGAAAAGCCCAACTTCTATCTATCGTATTAATGGCTACCGGGTATTAACTGTATATGCGGATGTGGACAAAGAAAAAGCCAATATGACAGTGATGAATCAGGATCTAAATCAATATTTAGATGAATTGGTTTCACAATACCCAAGTGTAGATTATGTAATGGATGGCGAAGCTAAAGAGCAGGCTGAGTCTTTTAATTCATTATTCTGGGGATTGTTAGGTGTGATATTTGCGATCTATGCGTTATTAGCTATTCCGCTTAAATCATACACAGTGCCTTTGATAGTAATGTCAATAATTCCGTTTGGCATTATTGGTGCTATGTTAGGTCACTGGTTAATGGGCATGGATCTGACCATTATGAGTATATGGGGGCTGCTCGCTTTATTAGGTGTGGTGGTCAATGACTCTCTGGTACTGGTGGATTATATCGCTAAAAAACGCGAAGAAGGGATGAGTGTTAAGGATGCCGTATTAACGGCTGGCTCAGCCAGGTTCCGGCCGGTTATACTCACCTCATTGACTACTTTTATCGGTTTAATGCCATTGTTGTTTGAAAAATCGACACAAGCGCAGTTTTTAATTCCGATGGCGGTATCGCTTGGTTTCGGGATATTGTTTGCAACCTTTGTGACTCTGTTATTAGTGCCGGTGAACTATTTAGCCGCGCATCAGATTAAAAGCTGGTGGAAAGCAATTTAATACTCGCTATTTATATTGTGCAAAAAAAAGCCAGCCACGAGCTGGCTTTTTTGTCTAGGAACTCAGGGCCTGCTGGCCTTTCGAGTGCTAAAATGAAGGTGAAAGGTCAACAGACCCTTGGCACACTTCATATTTTTGCTCAAAATTCCTGATAACGCGCTAAATCTTGCTGCTATTTTTAACAAATTTTGTTATGTTTCATGCAATTGACTTTTACTCATTTAAAATTAATCCGTTATAGTTGTTGAACTGATATTTATCTCCTAACTTTAAATTGGAATTGGATAAACCAATACAATCAATTAGGAACTTATAAAATCAAAAGGGAAAGGATATTAATGTTATACCGCAAGCTACTTTTGCCTGCCTTACTCTGTCTTCAGACTCAGTTAGCACTGGCCGCTGAAGAAAAGCTTCAGTTTTCAGGTTTTGCCCGACTGGTCGGTGGTGTCATGCTCTCAGAAGATGATGAGCTGAGTAATTATGATAATGATATTAAAATTGATCAGCATAGTTTACTCGGGTTACAAACTAGCTATCAGCTGACGCCTGATTTATCCGTTACCGCCCAGCTATTGGGTAAAACACATTCAACTGATTCGGGTTTGGAATGGTTGTATCTGAATTATCAGGCAAATGATAATTGGCAGGTTAAGCTGGGTAAACTTCATACGCCATTTTTTGATTACAGTGATGTGATCAATGTAGGTTATGCTTATCCTTGGGTGATTTTGCCCACCGAAGTTTATGACTCTTTTTTCTTTTCTTCATTTAATGGTGCTTTGGTTGAATATACGCGGCTAGCATCTGAGTTTAATATTTCTGTGCAGGCTTATTTGGGCCAGGTTGATGAAAGTATAGCCGTTGCAGGTGATGAGTTTGACGTAAATGTTGACTATTTTAATGGCATTGTATTTCAAGTCAGTCGCGGTGCGCTCAGTGCCCGGTTTTCGAAAACAATAGGTGATTACAAGGTTGAAGATATCGGTCTGAACCCTGTCATTGACATATTTAATCAATTGGGTCAACAAGCCTCAGTATTTACCGATGTGGCCAATGCGCTGGATGTGGAAAGTCGGGTTGAATTTACGCAGTTGAGTTTCTCGTACGATTTACTCAACTGGTATTTACGAGGTGAATGGACCAATATTGAGCATAAAATCGAGCTGTTAACTGAATTAAAGGGTTATTACCTGACGGCAGGGTATCAGCATAATCAGTTTACCTACCATCTGACTTTCAGTGAAAGGCGTGGCCATTATAGCTATCAGTTTCCGCTGCTGCCGGAACTTGGGGATCCGCAGATTGATTATCTGATAACAGGGTATAATCAACTGGCGCAAAGCCGGCCGATATTTAATTCTTCAGCGATTACACTGGGTACCCGATGGGATTACCAACCTGGTCTGGCATTTAAGTTGGACTTGCGTTTAATAGACGGTGAACCTGAGATTTATTTGCCTACTTCAACTAAAGCCGCTTTTGATGGTCAGGCGACTCTGTTAACAGGAGGCGTAGAATGGGTCTTTTAATGCAGCGATGTATTGTGGTGCTGTGTTTACTATTTACGTTACCCGGTTATGCAGTGACTGAATTATTAGTCGTGTCTGCAAAAGGAAGCAAGATAGAGCTTTCCCGTCAGCAGATTAAGCAGCTATATTTGGGGGCTCGTTTGTCGGTTGATGGCGTGAACCTAAAACCGCTTGTATTGCCCGTAGGCAATCGGTGGCGTATGGTATTTAATACCAAGGTAATGGGGTTAAGTGAAGCAAGAATTCAGTCGTACTGGGCTCAAATGAAATTTACCGGCCGGCGTGAAGAGCCTAACGAGGTAGAATCTGTTAAAAGTTTAACTGAGGCCTTATTAAATGAGGCAGGTAGTTTAGGATATTTGCCTAAAGAGCAGATTGATTTGAATCGGTTTCATGTTATTTACCGCATTCAAGTGGAATAAATCCCAATGCTAAAGGAAACAGCTAAATAGATAATAACCCGATAAAAGCTTTGCAACCAGAGTCAGGTTCGTGAAGTGAGCAGAAAGACCCTTCCAGCCACTTCTGATTGAAATTAATCCTTTGAAAGCTGAGCTTCAGAGGATTAATCAATCGTCACCGGGTTGAGCAAATTCGCATTGATTTGTTCAACTTTAGCTTCTACCGCATCAGCCACTATGGGTTTTGAAAATAAATAACCCTGAATTAAATCACAGCCTGAATCTCTTAATATATTATATTGCTCTTGTGTTTCAACGCCTTCTGCACAGACGGTCAACTCTAATGTTTTGGCCAACTTGATAATAGCTTCAACAATTTGCCTGTCTTTGTCAGAACGTAATAAGTTATGCACAAAAGACTGATCAATTTTAATCGTATCAGCAGAAACCTGAGTCAGATAACTGAGAGACGAATAACCTGTGCCAAAATCATCGAGTGAAATTTTACAGCCCAGTGCTTTTACTTCTTTGATAAACAGGTTTGCCAGGGTAAAGTTTTCCATATAGATAGATTCAGTAATTTCGAATTCTATCATTTCGGGTGGGACATCAAAATGGCGGACCTTATTGATTAATTCGTTTAAAAAGCTGGGCTTTAGAATATCAAAGGTCGATAAATTAAATGATATTTTACAGCTGGACAGCGTTTTATCATGCTGGATAGTATGTAACCCTTTATTCACCAGCCATTTAGTCAAATCAGTTATTTTGCCGGATTGCTCTGCAATTGGGATAAATTCAGCAGGCGATACAAAACCCAGTGTTGGGCTATTCCACCGAATTAATGCTTCCATACCCTGAACGCCTTCAGTTGGTGAGACTTTAGGCTGGTAAACAATAAAAAACTCATCCTCTTCGAGTGCCTGATCGATAGAGTTCGCAATCTCCAGTCGCCTTTGTTGTTGCTGGTTCATACTTTGCTCAAAGATCATATACTGATTACGACCGTTTGATTTTGCTTTGTACATAGCAATATCGGCATTACTAAATAATGAGTGTAAATCCACATCAGGGTGACTGAATGCAATGCCTATACTGACACTGGTACTGATATGCCAGGTATTAATTGCAAAATTATCGGTAAAAATTGAGAAGATTTGTTGGTTGATATAAACCAGATCATTAGCGTTGTGTGCATCTGGAATAATAATCGCAAATTCATCACCGCCGATTCGAGCCAGTGTACAGTCGTCTGATAATATCGCCCTGAGTCTTTGCGCTATTTGCTTTAATAAAATATCTCCGTTTGAGTGGCCTAAAGTATCATTGATGGTTTTAAAGTCATCCAGATCCAGCAATAAGATGGCAAAAGGCAGCGCACTGTTTGCCAGCAAATCTTCTACTTTTTCATAAAATAACTTTCGGTTTGGTAAGCGAGTTAAGGTATCGTAATTGGCTAACTGAGTTAATTTATCTTGCTGAGCGAGTAGGGTGTTGGTATGGCGGGTATTGGCTTGCTTTTCTTTGTCTATCGTATCCAGCATATTGTTGATACTACTGGCGAGACTTGCAATTTCATCATTGCCCTGATTATCACTTTTGAGTTTATAGTCACCCGTTTGTTTAACTTGTAGTACCAAATTTTTCAGCTTGATTAGGGGTTTTATCAAGTTGTTCTGCATCCAGATAATTGAGAGAATGACAACCAGTAAAACCGCTAGACTCAGCGGAATAATTTTAGCTAGAAACAGATTTTGACTGGTATTAATCTGGTTTTGATAATCCACTGAAATAATAAAAGTCCCGACCGGGTAGCCTGAATCACCGATAGTTTGCCGGATAACTAAATAGGGGCCTTGTATACTGACCTGATTAAGTGGAATTGCTTCAATTTGTTCACGGGATAATTGAGCTTGCATCTCTTTTCTCAGAGCCGGGTTATAAAACTCCGGATTAATATAGGGCTGGATGAGCTCATTATCTTTGTTTAAAACCAGTGCAAAGCGGATGTAAGGGTAGTGATCGAGCTGAAGCAATTGCGTACTGATAGCAAACTCATCCGCTGGCGTGGTCGAAAAGTGCTCGATCATTTCGGTTGCTAAATTATTACTAACGGCGAGTAAATCCTGACTAATCGCTTGTTTATAAAGTCTTTCATGCTCATTTAGCGCAAGCGAAATTAAAGCTGAAGCGCAAATGATAACAATTAATATTGAAATAGAGATTAGTTTTGTTCTTATACTGAGAAACATTTTTTCCCTTTTATATACTAATACAACACAATTTAGTTTTTATTACCCGATTAATTGTTCAAGTGTATTAATACTATTTTAGACTAAGCTAAACCGGAATAACCACTTTTATAGCTGTTCGTTATTAACGCGCAGCTATATTTAAATCAGGTGTAGGGTCTATTTTTACTGTTTAATTAAAAATATAAACTTTACGGCATTTATAACAAATATTTATCGTTTAAAACACCTAAATTAACCGTCTTATCTGCTAAATTTCTGCAAATGATTAATTTTTTAACTTTTCACCTTAGATTATCTATACCTAGGGTAAAAATACGGTACAATCCGGATAAAATTTTATAAGATACAGCTCAGCTAAATTAATTGACGCCGGGCATATAACAAATCGGACTTGTTACTCAGGCAACATAGAGAGGTTTTATACTTTTATGGTCGACACAGTCGCTCGCCCAAGCAATTTTATTAGAAATATTATTGATGAAGATCTGGCCAGTGGTAAACATACTGAGATCCAGACTCGGTTTCCGCCAGAACCTAATGGCTACTTGCACATTGGTCATGCTAAATCTATTTGTTTGAATTTTGGCGTTGCTGAAGATTATAAAGGCAAATGTAACTTAAGATTTGATGATACCAACCCAACCAAAGAAAATATCGATTTTGTAAATTCAATTGAGAATGACGTTAAATGGTTAGGTTATAGCTGGGCTGGAGACGTTTGTTATTCTTCTAACTATTTTGATCAGCTATACGGATATGCCGTTGAATTAATTAAAGCGGGTAAGGCCTACGTTTGTTTTTTAAATGCAGAACAAATGCGAGAATATCGCGGCACGCTGAAAGAGCCGGGCAAAAACAGCCCTTACCGGGATACATCAGTAGATGAAAACCTGGCGTTATTTGAAAAAATGCGCGCGGGTGAATTCAAAGAAGGTGAGTGTTCGTTAAGAGCCAAAATCGATATGGCTTCACCTTTTATGTGTATGCGTGATCCGGCTATTTATCGAATTAAATTTGCTCATCATCATCAAACTGCTGATAAATGGTGTATTTATCCTATGTATGATTTCACGCATTGTATTTCTGATGCGATTGAAGGTGTCACACATTCGTTATGTACATTGGAGTTTCAGGATAACCGTCGTTTGTATGACTGGGTGTTGGATAACATTACGATTGAAGCCAGACCGCATCAGTATGAATTTTCAAGATTAAACCTTGAATATACAGTGATGAGCAAACGCAAGTTACATGCTCTGGTTGAAGAGAATCATGTTGACGGTTGGGATGATCCTCGAATGCCGACTTTGGCTGGTTTACGTCGTCGCGGTTATACTTCAGGTTCAATTCGGGAGTTTTGTCAGCGAATTGGGGTAACTAAAATGGATAACATGGTTGAAATGGCCATGCTGGAAGCCTGTATTCGCGAAGATCTAAATGACAATGCCCCTCGTGCAATGGCGGTATTAGAACCGGTTAAAGTCATTATTGAAAACTACCCGGAAGATAAAACTGAAATTCTTGAGGTGTCAAACCATCCGCAAAATGAAGACTTTGGCAAGCGTGACGTGCCTTTTTCTAGAGAAGTCTGGATAGAAAAAGAAGATTTCAGAGAATCAGCCAACAAGAAATTCAAACGTTTGGTGTTAGGTAAAGAAGTCCGTTTGCGCGGTGCTTATGTTATTAAGGCTGAACGTATTGAAACCAATGATGCCGGTGAAGTGACAGCGATTTATTGTACTTACGACCCGGATACGCTGGGTAAAAAACCTGCCGATGGCCGCTCAGTTAAAGGGGTTATTCATTGGGTGAGTGCGGCACATGCTAAACCAGCAGAAGTGCGTTTGTATGACAGATTGTTTAAAGTGCCAAACCCGGCTGCTGAAGAGAATTTTGCAGATGCATTAAACCCAGAAAGTTTGGTTGTATTGTCTGGCTGTTTTGTTGAACCGAGTTTAGCTGAACTTGAAGCTGAAAAAGCAGTTCAATTTGAGCGTACGGGTTATTTTTGTAAAGATAATAAAGATTCAACAGATGATAGCCTAGTCTTTAACCGCACGGTCGGATTAAGAGACAGCTGGGCTAAAGTAGAAAACAAAAGTTAAAGCAACAGCTGTTTTTCTTATTATTTTAATGACAACCGAAAAAGGCGCTAACGCGCCTTTTTTTATACCTGTCTGTTAATTAGTAAGCGTCATTTTATTATGCTGACAGGTTTAAAAAATGAGCCTGAGTCACATTTTGTGCGTAAAAAGCGGTAAGTATCAAAATATAGAGTAGACTTAAACAAGAAGATTTCCGATACCCGGTTAACTTATGTGAGGTGGGGTATGGTCGCCAGTTCAATCATAGTCAAAGCTGATATAAATGTTTCGCATCTGGATTCACAGCAATATTTACATCTAACCGATGTTATTGCGCTCGACAGTGAAGAGCCCGCAGAACACTTTGCGCTCAGGTTGCTCTGTTGGACTTTATTTCGCCATGACATCCTCGGAGATAATAAATTTCAGCTCGGTCGTGCATCCAATAGCAGTGAACTGCCTGATTTGTTTGTTAAACGAGGCGATGCTCAATATGAACACTGGGTAGAAGTTGATAACTTTTTGCCCGAAAGACTTGAGAAAGCCGAAGCTAAATCTGAGCATGTCTGGTTGTTTTATACTGATCCTGAAAAGGTCAGTAAGCTGCTTAAAAACATTAATAAGCATCCCAGATTGCAAATGGTTGAGCTCTCGCCTCAATTGATTCATTTGCTGGCTAATCATACTGGCAAAAATATCAGTTGGAATGTGATGATAGATGCGGACCAAATTAATGTAGCGGCAGATGATATTTATCTTGAATCTAAGTTTCAAATGCACCACCCGTTAACAGTACCGCTATTAGATCTGATTCACTAAACGTCAACACGCTCTAGTTCGTTATATATCCGGGTTAAAAAAGACTAAACCCTGTGATCCACTCGGTTATGAATATTGTTCCACTCATCGGGTTCCATGCCTCTGAGTAAATAAGACCAGGCAATTAACTCTGCAATAATGATATAAATTTCTCGCGGGATTTCACTACCTACATCCAGCCGGCTTAAATAAGCGGCTAATTCATCATCCTGATGAACCAGTATGCCCGCATTATGCGCCTCTTGTATGATGTGTTCAGCAAGGTGATCATAACCTTTAGCTACCACTTTGGGCGTCTGTGGCGCGGGATAAGTTAAACTGACCGCTGTTTTGGGTTTTTTAGAGTCGGATGTCATAAACGATACTGGCTCCTGATAGCCGATTCCTGCCATAAATGCTGTGGTATTTTACCCAGATTAAACCCAGTTTGCTCTAGCTGAATATTGAGCCCGGTTAATCTTTGTTGCAGCCAGCTCAGTTTCTGCTGTGCTAACTCGTTGAGTTTATCATTTTCACAATACAGGTTAAGTTTGAGTTTATCTTCGATTAATACGGCTTTAATGAGCAGTTTACCGAGATCATCCAGATTAAACTTTAATGAGAACTTCCACAGTTTAATACTCGCTTTATCTTCTTCGTTTACCTCTTCCGGTTCACACTGCAGAGATAACTCAATATCTGTTATTTCGCCATTAAAATTAAACGGAATACTGGCGAAAATTTGATTGTTACCTTGTGATTGTTGTTCAGCACTTTTAAGCTGATTGAGCTGAAAGTGTTTTACTGAATTGGCCAGGCTACTCAATTGTTTATCCTGAGTGGTTTGATTCAAGTTGCCAGATGCAGTGTTAGCAGTTGGTTTTGCCTGCGTTGGTTTATTTTCCCTTGTTGTCGGACTATTCAGCCCTGCCTTGGCCTTTGCGGTAAATAAAAGTTGTAAAGCCTGTATCAGTTGACCAGCCAAACCTGCTGACTGAGGTTGATTCAATGCCGGTAAACCGGCGAGTATTGCCGGCAACTGAATTTGAGATTGGATTTGTTTACTCAGACTTTCATCTGAAACTGGCTGTTTAAGCTGATTTAATACTTGAGTCAGTGCAGGTGGTAATTCAGTTTTGTTTTGTTGGCTGAGCTCAAGCAGCGTCTGCAGGTTAGGAGCCAGAGCTGGTTGCGAATGTTGATGTGATAGCTGTTTTAGTTGCTGCACAATACTGGCAGTTACAGTGTTCACCTGACTGGTTTGATTAAGCTGTTTTAACAGGCCTTCAGCAGAAATGAGTTGGTTGCTTTGCCCTGTTTTTGCCAACAGACTTTTATCCGTTAGATTGTCTATATTATCCAGTTGAAACAATTTATTGGTGACTAACTGGCTTTTGAGATCTGCACTGATTTTGACCTCTATCGGTTTATGAGCCTGTTCAAATATTTGAAGTTTCAGCCCTGAGGGTTTATCGGCTGATATTTCGGCTTTTAGTGAACCTGAGGCCATTGCTAACACCTGAGCTTGTTTCGCTGTAATGAGTTGATTGTTCTGCAAAAACTGAACTAACTTTTTGGGCTCTGCAGATAATTGAGAGAAGTGCGATTGAATGAGCTGCTGCACCGGCAGTTCAAATTTGAGTTGTTGCCCGTCAGATAATGCCAGTGCTGCCGTATTCCCAGTGATTTTGAGGTTGGCTAGTTGGATGCCTTGCGCTGGGGGAGGCGTAGTTGAAAGCACAGAAGATGGTTTGTCGGATTGAGCGAGCTTAGCTTCGACAGGTTTTGATAGCGGCAAACTCATCTCATGTCCCGCTAAATTTAGCTTTACCTGATTGGCACTCACCTCCACAGTTTTAATTAGATACTGACCCGCTTGGGCTGTCGTGGCACGGGTTAAATAATCTGCCAGTTTACGGCTTAATTCGGTCAGAAGAATCTGAGTTTGCGCTCCCGATTTAGATTTAAAAATCGCTTTGCCGTCCTGTACCGAAACCTGATACTGACCCGTTTGCAATGATTTTATCGGCGTAAAAATCTGGTTATCAATGCTAAAACCTTCTTTAGATTGTACCCCTGTTAGCTGAGTGGCTAGTTGACGGAGTGGTTCACTGGAATTAACAAACTGGATACTGATTGCATTATTTTCAGGGCGCACGATTAAAAATACGTTTTTTAAAGTAGTTAAGGCTTTAGGCAAGCTAGTCTGATAGTTTTTACCCTCAAATAAAAATTTTAATTCATTAGATTGAGTAACCTGAGCTTTAACTAATTGGCCTTTGTTTTGATTTGGCTCAAAACTTTCACTGGCCTGTTGACTTAAACTATTGATCTGCTGGGACATGAGTGTTTGGCGCAGGATATTTTTACTGACGGGTTGAATACTCAGCGTATCTTGTTGCAAACGAACTTCAACCTGATTTACATTTTGTATCTGAGTTTTTTGTTGATGATTAAGTTTAACGTCAAGTTTATGACCTGTCGGAAACTGCAATTGACTAATGACTTCATTGACTTTAGTTAAAGCCGCCTGCCTGAATTGATTCGGCAGGCTTTGAAGCTGACCGACACCTTTATTTAAGTGTGTCAGGTTAGCGTTTATATTTTGAGCTAATTGTTTTAAATAAGGGTTTTCAGTCATAAAAGCAGTTCAATTTAAAAGGTTAGTGTTGTTAGCTGTGGTTAAATTATCCGATTATGGTAATATTCCACCCCATTTAAACCTATCGCATAGTAGTCTATTTTGTTATCGGCCAACCAGTTAACTTGCATTAGAAATCAGCGCATTTTATTTGATGAATTGTCGTTTGAGCTCGAATCAGGTCAGTTATTATATTTAACCGGTCCGAATGGTGCTGGCAAAACCACTTTATTACGAAGTCTGGTCGGCTTGCAACAATTACAGCAAGGTGAAGTCAGTTTAAATGGTCAACCCATATCAGATTGTGGCGAGCAGATTTTGTACATAGGTCATAAACCTGCCGTGAATGAATGGTTATCTGCAAGGCAGAACCTTGCGCATTGGTTTGAGTTGACTCAACAGCAAGCTGATTGTGAGCTGTTGTTGCAAAAGGTCGGGCTTGGTGGATTAATGGATATTCCGGTTAAATTTTTATCAGCAGGTCAGAAAAGACGAGTCGCGCTGGTTAGAATGTGGCAATCGGATGCAAAATTATGGGTTTTAGATGAACCTTTTACCTCAATTGATATCAAAGGCGTGGAAGTTTTAACAAGTTTGTTTGAAAAGCATAAAAAAAATGGCGGATATATTGTTGTGACCAGCCACCAAACGCTGCCGGATGAATTAGTTGATAAAAATCTGCATTTGACGTATCGGTTTTAAACATGTCTTATTCAAACTTTTTTTATCAAATGCTAAAGCGCGACCTGCAATTGGCTAAAACTCAAAAGCATGAGTTAGGGTTACCGGTTTTATTTTTTATTTTAGTTCTGATTTTATTTCCGATTGCAATTGGTCCTGAAGGCGGATTACTGGCAAGACTGGCTCCGAGTGTGGGGTGGATTGCGGTCATATTAGCTATTTTAATTGCACTGCCGCGTATGTTTGCCGAAGACTATGAAAATGGCTGGCTTGAACAACTTTTTTTATCTGGCTACCCGGGCAGCTTAATCGTAACGGCAAGACTGGTGAGTTTTTGGTTGCTCTATTGTTTACCGCTTATTTTAAGCAGTTTTTTATTGGTACCGTTTTTTAGTTTTGACTTGGGTTTATGGTGGATTCTGCTGCAAACCTTGATTTGTGGCAGCATTTTAATGACTTGTCTGGGTTCACTGGCCAGTGCTTTATTAGTCTCAAGTAGAAAGGGCAGTGGTGTGATGGCACTGTTAATTGTGCCTTTGTTAATTCCGGCTGTGATTTTTGCCAGTGCAGCTCAGGAAGCCGCGAGTCAGGCATTGCCTTATACCAGTCCCATGTTGATTTTGTTTGCGCTTGCTGTGTTTGCATTGACGGTAGCGCCTATTGCTACTGCACAGGCGTTACGATTAAATTTAGGGTAATTTAAAAGTATGTTTAAGTGGTTACATCCTTACGCAAAACCTGAAAAGGCTTATCTGCTTTCTCTGTCTATTTTCAAATATTTAATGCCGGTTGCAATTATAGGCTTATTTGTCGGTAGCTTATGGGGCTTAATGTTTGCACCTGCCGATTATCAGCAAGGTGATTCGTTTCGAATTATGTATATTCATGTGCCCGCAGCGATTTGGTCAATGGGTGTTTATATGTCGATGGGCATTGCCGGCTTTTGTGCTTTGGTTTGGCAAATTCGGCTGATGGAGTTGAGTGTTATCGCGATGGCTCCGATCGGAGCTGTATTTACCTCAATTGCTTTGTTTACCGGGGCCTTGTGGGGAAAACCCATGTGGGGTGCCTGGTGGGTCTGGGATGCCAGATTAACCTCTGAACTGATTTTATTGTTTTTATATTTAGGCGTATTTGCATTATTTCATAGCTTTGATGATAAACGTTATGGCGCAAAAGCGGCTTGCATCTTGTCTGTGATAGGCATGATCAATGTGCCTATTATTCATTATTCGGTCGAGTGGTGGAACACATTACATCAGGGCGCAAGCATTACCAAGTTTGATAAACCATCGATAGCCGGTGAGATGTTATGGCCTTTATTGATAAATATTTTTGCTTGCATGCTATTTTTTATGGCATTAACCGCATATAGGTTTGCAACAGAAGTATTAAGAAGTGAAAGTCATAGAAAGTGGGTATTACAGATTAATAAGTAAGAGATTATGGGCGTATTTGAATCTTTTTCCGATTTTTTAAGTATGAATGGTTATGCGTTTTATGTGTGGCTTTCATATGGTTTGAGTTTGTTATTAGGTATTGTGTTATGGCTTTGGTCTAAACATCAGCGAAAGCAAATCCTTGAAGAAATTAAACAACAAGAAGTGATTAAACAGGCCAGAAAACAACACCAGTCGGAGATGAGTTTATGAACCCCAGACGTCAGAAACGATTATATACCGCTTTAGTTTTGGTTTCAGGTTTAGCCATCACTATTGGTCTGGTCTTATATGCGCTAAAAGAAAATATAGATTTATTTTATACACCAAACGAAATTGTAAACGGTAAAAAAGAAACCGGTATTAAGCCACAGATAGGTCAGAGACTGAGAATTGGCGGTATGGTGGTTGAAGGCAGCGTAAAACGTTTGGGCAATGATTTAAATGTTCAGTTTGAACTGGCTGATGCACAGTCCAAACAAAATATTACAATTGTATACGATGGCATACTGCCGGATTTATTCAGGGAAGGGCAAGGCATAGTTGCTAATGGTTATTTACGCACGCCAACTCAGGTAGAAGCGTTTGAAGTCCTCGCTAAACACGATGAAGAATACATGCCACCTGATTTAGCCGAGGCTATGAAAGGGATTAAACACGTTAAGCCTGAAAACAATCCCGCACTTGCCAAACCAGACGCATCAGGAGCCTATTAATGATCCCAGAGATAGGTCACTTTGCGCTGCTAATCGCTTTAGTTTTTGCCTGTTGCCAGTCTGTTTTACCTTTGATTGGAGCCCAAAAAAATAACGCAGATTTAACCGCGTTGGCTAAACCTCTGGTTTATGCCAATTTTGCTTTATTAACCCTAGCCATGATTTGTCTGGCCTGGGCGTTTTATTTTAATGATTTTTCTGTGACTTATGTTGCGATGAACTCAAATACTCAGTTGCCTTGGTATTATCGTTTATCTGCTTTATGGGGCGCTCATGAAGGTTCATTATTACTCTGGGTTTGGATCCTTTCGTTATGGACAACTGCAGTTGCTATTTTCAGTCGCAGTTTAGATGATGTGGATATCGCTCGAGTCTTGGCTGTGATGGGCATGATTGCTGTTGGTTTTATTGCTTTTGTGGTGTTTACGTCTAACCCGTTTGAGCGTACTTTCCCTAACTTCCCAGTTGACGGGCGTGACTTAAACCCATTGCTGCAAGACTTTGGGTTAATTATCCATCCGCCTATGTTATATATGGGCTATGTTGGTTTTTCTGTCGTTTTCGCATTTGCCGTTGCTGCATTAATTAGCGGTAAATTAGATGCGACCTGGGCTCGTTGGTCTCGTCCATGGACATTATCTGCATGGGGGTTTTTAACCATGGGGATTACGCTGGGAAGCTGGTGGGCCTATTATGAGCTTGGCTGGGGTGGCTGGTGGTTCTGGGACCCGGTCGAAAATGCTTCATTTATGCCTTGGCTTGCGGGTACTGCACTGATCCACTCGCTATCGGTGACTGAAAAACGCGGCGCATTTAAAAGCTGGACTGTACTCTTAGCTATTTCAGCTTTTTCACTGAGTCTGTTAGGCACTTTTTTAGTTCGCTCGGGTATTTTGGTTTCTGTGCATGCGTTTGCAAGCGATCCGACCCGAGGCCTGTTTATCCTGATTTATTTGTTAATCGTAATAGGCGGCGCTCTTACTTTATATGCGATGCGCGCCTCGACAGTGGTGAGTACACACAGATATAAGTTGTTCTCACGCGAAGTGTTATTGTTTATCAACAATGTATTATTGGTTGTCGCTCTGGTTGTCGTGCTGCTTGGGACTTTATTGCCATTGGTGCATAAAGAACTCGGACTTGGCTCGATTTCAATTGGTGCGCCTTTCTTTAATCAAATCAGTTCAATCTGGTTTATTCCTTTTTCGATTGTACTGGGTATCGCACCGCTCATTCGCTGGAAACAGGATAAGTTATCTCGCCATAATAAAACCCTGTTTACTGGACTGGTTCTGACTTTGTTATTGAGTCTGACATTTTATTTACCGCTAGCATTAGACAGTGCGCTAACAATGAGCGGGATTGTGCTGGCATCCTGGATTATTTGCCTGACCTTACTTGAGGTGATTAAAAACAAATCCGTTAAAAAATTGAGCCTGTCGCACTGGGGTATGGTATTTGGCCATTTAGGGTTTGCTGTTCTGATTATTGGTATTGCAGTGACACAATTTTCAACGGTTGAGAAAAATTTGAGAATGAAACCGGGTGAATCCGTTAATATTCAGGGCTATGACTTTACGTTTGAATCAATCGATTTTGTCAAAGGCCCTAATTATTCTGCTTATATGGGCGAATTTGAAGTGGTTAAAGGCAATAGTCAGGTTCATTTGCATGCTGAGAAGCGATATTACAATGTTCAGTCTAATGTGATGACAGAAGCCGGTATAGACGCAGGCCTTTGGCGCGACTTATATGTCGCGTTAGGTGAATCTTTGGATGATGGCAGTTGGGGCGTGCGCTTATACGTTAAACCTTTCGTTCGCTGGATATGGCTGGGTGGCATTTTGATGGTTGTTGCAGCTGCTTTTTGTCTCGCCGACCCAAGGTATCGCAGTATTTTGGCTGCTAAGTTAACAACTTCAAAAGCTGGATAAATAAAATGAAAAATTTACGATTGTTTATTCCAATTGGCGTATTTTTGCTCACGGCTGTATTTTTATACAAAGGCCTGTTTTCCGATCCGACCAATATTGAAAATGCGAATTTAGAACGTCCATTTCCGGAATTTAAATTGCCGGATCTAATGGATCCTTCGATCAGTTACAGCAAACAAGACGTCATGGGCGACATGACTCTGGTTAATGTTTGGGGAACCTGGTGTGTTACTTGCCGCGTCGAGCTGCCTTTTATGACTCGTTTACGCCAGCAAGGTGTGCGTATTGTGGGCGTTTATTATGATAATGCAGCAGAAGCCGCATTTGGTAATCTGGATGTTAGCCAGACTCAGCAGGAAGTGAAAGAGATGCTGGCTCAGCTTGGAAATCCGTTTCAATTTAATATTTATGATGTAAAGCGAGATTTATCGCTGGATTTAGGCGTAACCGGTGCACCGGAAAGCTTTCTGGTAAATGAAAAAGGGATCATTCTGGCACATAGACGCGGTGCGATAGATGAACGCATCTGGCAGAAAGAATTTGCCCCAATAATTAACGGAGCAAAATAATGCTTAACCTGTATCGTTTTTTAATCATGGCCAGCTTTTTTTGGCTGTTACCCCTACAGGCGGTTGAACAAACGTATGCATTTGATGATGTTAATAAGCAGGCTATTTTTGATGAATTAACTCAGGAGCTGAGATGTCCTAAGTGTCAGAACCAGAACATCGCCGATTCAAATGCTATGGTTGCAATTGATTTAAAAAACAAAACCTATGAGCTAGTTCAAAAAGGCGAGAGCAAACAGGATGTTATCGACTTTATGGTCGCCCGTTATGGCCAGTTTGTACATTATGATCCACCGGTTAACGCCGTTACTATCTGGTTATGGATTATTCCGGTTATTCTGTTATTTGTACTTGTTTTTATTATGTTTAAACGCAATAAAGAGACGACAACCCGTGTATCTGACGACTATTTGAAGCAGGCAGAAGAAGTTTTAAATCAACTTGATTCAGATAGCGCTAAAAAAGATAAAGAGGCTTAATCTTGAATAGTTTAATTATTGTATTAATTCTGCTTACACTCTGCTTTTGCTTAATAATTTTATTGCCATGGTATAATAAAAACCATCGTCTGCAGGTCAATCAGAGCCGTCAGTCGGAGCTTTATCAAGGTAAACTGAGTGAGCTTAAAGATGATTTGGCGGCAGGTAATATTGATGAACAAGCCTATCAGGTGGCTCTGGATGATTTAAAACTTCAGTTAGCCAGCGAATTAGCCCGAGAGGATTCAAAATCTACCATTAAAGTTAAGCGTGGCTATTTATTTGCGTTGCCTGTGATTACACTGATTATTGCTTTTTCGATTTATTTTTCCCAGGGTAAAGTTGAGCAGATGACGCACTTTTATCAGGCTAAAGAGCGCACAGCGGATTACGCTAAAAAGCTGCTAGCCGGGGATGATTCGTTTAGCCAGCAGGAACTTGAATCTTTTTATTTGGGGTTTAGAAATAAACTTAGTCAACAACCAGACGATGCTACGGGTTGGTTGTTATTAGGTCGAATTGCTTATTCTCAGGGGTATCTGGAAAATGCCATGCAGGCATTTGAAAAAGCGCTCGAGTTAGAACCGAACAAATATTCAGCCCAGATGAGCTATGCTCAGGTATTAATTGCCGCAAATGATGAATCTTATCTTAAAAAAGCCTTGTCGGTTTATCAACAAATATTGAAGCAGTCAGCCAAAGATGAAGAGGCCTTAGTCATGGCGGGCTATGTCGCGCATCAGTTAAAAGACAAAGCAGCGGCAAAAACCTATTGGCGTGCCGCTCTGGCTGAACTGGATAAAAATGATGCTAGAGTTCAGGCCATTGCTCAAACAATGCCGGAATTAGCGCAGGAATTTAATATTCAATCGACTTCCACCATGGCGACAGAACGTCATCAACAGGCCACAGGTAAGCGCATTCTGGTCGATATCGAGTTGTCTGAAGAGACTCAAAAACAGTTATCAGAGTTTCAGTATTTGGTTGTTTTTGCCAGACCTCAGCTAGCTGGCCCGCCTGCTGCAGTGGTACGTTTACCCATTAACAGTGGCCTTCCGGCGCAGGTTGAGTTGACAGATCAGAATGCAATGATGGCTGACTTTAATATTTCAAGTTTAGAGCAGGCATATGTCACCCTGAGGTTGTCTAAAGATGAAAATGTGATGTTGGCAGAAGGTGAGCTTGAAACTCATAGTGAAGCTTTGAGCTTATCTGATACAATCACACGTATTCAATTAACACTTTAAGTAAGGGATTATTTTAGTATGTTTTTAAAACAATTCTGGGCAATTATATTAGCCGGATTGCTATCTGCCTGTGCCACAACAGGTGAACCTCAGACTGAGTTAAGCGATCCGCTTGAATCGGTAAACCGCTCAGTTTGGGATTTTAACTACGAAGTGCTGGATAAAAATATTCTGCGTCCAACCGCAATGGCTTATCAAAAATATATGCCTAAGCCAGTGCGTTCCGGTTTGATGAATATGTCTTCAAATTTAGAAGAACCATCTTCAATGATTAATAATCTACTACAAGCTAAGCCCAAAGAAGCGGCCAGCAGCGCCGGGCGCTTCTTGCTTAACTCAACTGTGGGTTTGTTGGGACTTGTGGATGTTGCTCAACATATAGGCTTAAAACCCAAACAGGAAGAGTTTGATGAGGTACTTGGCAAATGGGGCGTAGATTCCGGACCCTATTTAATGGTCCCGGCCTACGGGCCAACTGTGCCAAGAGAAGTCGCCGGTGATATAGTGGACTCTGCTTATTTTCCGCTGGATGCTCTGACGTTCTGGGTGTCGGCGTTCAGGTTTGGTATAGAAGCACTTGAATCTCGTATTCAACTGGTGCCTCAGGAACAAATGCTTGAAGATAGCTTTGATCAGTATATCTTTGTTAAAGAAGCCTATTTTCAAAATACTCAATTTAAGGTCTATGACGGTAATCCGCCGCAACCTGAAATTGACGAGAATGAAGAAGAAGACTTTGAAGCTTTCTTAAACGAATTGGAATAAATCTGAAGAGGCTCTTTTCAATATTTTATCAGCCAACAGATAACCTTTTACCGGCAGACTTTTATTAAACTATAGAACGCCTGATTTTAATACTTAATCGAAATCAGGCGCTTGTTTTTATCGAGACGAACAAAGCACCCATCTAGATACCATACACATATCCAACCCCATGGTTTTTTTTGCACTTTTATAGTGCATGGTGCAAACTCAATTTATTTTGCCCGTTTAAAGTGCTTGTATAAAAATATCCCTATAAACACAGCTTGAGTTCGCGTGCATCTAAGTTGTTATTGAACAGGCAGTTTTTATTCATCATAACCAAGATAATTATGATGAATAGATTAAATAGGATTATTTGGTACAAGCTTTGCTTTTGCTTTTGCTTAGGCACAGGCAGTTTATCAAACCCGGCAGTGTGTATTTGTCGGGTTACTTAGGATATAGCAACGACAATCATTTAACGTTGAATGATTGAAGCTAATAAATTTTCGAACAGGTTGAGTCATATTCAATATGGTTTATTTACTTAGAAAAGCCGGCATGAAGCAAACTTTTTCGCTGGTATGGATACTCATTTTAGTCACCCTCGCGGTATTGCCTTGGTTACCTGTTTGGTTAGGCTATGCATTTTCAGTAGCAGCCTTAGTCATTCTGGCACTGCTTTTTATTGCGATTATAAAAGAGCTGACCGAACTGGATGAAAAACTTAAACAGGGTGAACAAGTTGAATATGACTATAGAAAGCTTGAATTAAGCGCATTATCACTGGGTAAACCGGTTAAACAACTGATTGATCTGTTACGGGAACTCAGCCGCCAGAATAATGGTTTAAAGGCGAGAATGAGCGAAGTGGAGCATGCCTCTCTGCAAGTTATAGAATCGGCCCAGCAGGTTTCTTACAATGTTCAGGCTCAGTCTGATTCAACCAACTCTACGGCTGCCGCAATTTTAGAAATGAGCCAGTCGCTGCAGCAGGTAGCTGAAAAAATTAAAGCAACTTTTGAGCTGTCCAGCTTAACCCAACAGGATTCTGAGCAGGGGAAAGTCCACCTGATCCAGCTAAAAAAGGAAATTGAGGCTGTTAAACAAGATGCAGACATTACTCAGGTCCAAATGTCGGAATTGGATGGTCTGGCTGAATCAGTTGCTCAAATGTCCAAAACGATTCAGGATATTTCTGCACAAACCAACTTATTAGCGCTTAACGCATCGATAGAAGCGGCCAGAGCGGGTGATTTGGGCAGAGGTTTTGCGGTGGTGGCCGATGAAGTCAGAGCGCTCGCGGATCGAAGTAGTCAGGCTGCTAATCAAATTACCAATAATGTTCAGCAGGTACTCGAAAAAAGTCATCTGGTTAATGAGAGCATGAAGCTAGTGGCTGAGCGTAGCGGTGGTTGTTTAGATACCGCAGAGCAAACTGAAAACGCACTTAACTGCATGCATAGTCGGGCTCAGGAAGTACAGGCCGAAATGCAAATTATTTCTGCAAATACTGAACAGCAAAATATGGCAAATCAGGAAATTTCTGAGCACGTTGAGCGTGTCGTTCAAGGGGCCAGAGCTAATGCCGAAGTGGCTGAGCAAGCGCAAGCTATCGCCAATCATCTTAAAACCTTAACTCAGAACGGAGGTTAAGTAGCAATGATATTTGATTTAACCTACATAAGCATTGCTATCGCCAGTTTAATACTGGGTCTATTACTCGTTTTGTTTATTGTGCGAAAAACAAAAAAGGTGCGTCACAAACAAATTGTGGGTATTCAATTTATTTTGTTAATCAGAGACCTGATAACCAGTACTCAAAAGCACAGAGGCTGGTCGGCTGCTTATGCCAGAGGGGATCAATCGGTTCTGGGCGATCTGAATGCATTGAAGCAGAATATGAAACACACAAGCTCCAGATTAGAGCATAATTTTCCGGTTACTGAATTTGAACGCTGGGAGAGTTATCAGGATCACTGGGGACGTCTGTCGGCACACTCTGAACAACTGACACTTGAAAATACCGTAAAACAACATACTCAAATTGTCAGTAACCTATTGTTTTTACTTGAAGATATAGCCGAACATTATCATTTAACCGTTGAACATTTAAGTGATTTTCCGAATGTGGGTTTGTTATGGCGTGAACTCTTACATGTTGCTGAATATATAGGTCAGTCCAGAGCCTTAGGCACAGGCATTGCGACTCAACAATTTTGTTCGAGTGTGGAAAAAATTAAATTGGGCTTTTTACATCAGAAAATCAGCGAAATTGCCAACGGGACTTTTAATCAGCTTGAACAGCAAAAATCAAAAGCTGATTCGTTTACTGTCAGCCAGAAAGTCAGTCAGGCTAAACAGCAGATCGGTCAATTTTGCCAGATTATTAAGCAGGAGCTGATTGATGCTGAAAAGATTGAACTCGATTCCAAGCAATATTTTTCGATGGCCACAGATGCAATTCAGGTTATTAACGATATTTTTGATACCGAAGTGAATCAGATTAAAGATCATTTTAGCCGCTAAATTAACCTCAGCTGCGCATCATAAAAATTGCTCAACGATTCTTATACGCAGCTGAGATTAAATTACAAAAGCAGCCGCTATTTATTTTGCTGCTGCCAGCGCATTCTCAATGCCTGTTCAAACTTTTCATCTTGCTTATCTGATGCGGTAATATATAAATCAAAACTTGAACCGTCTTTTCGTTCTAAGGTGATCACTGTATGTTCATCACCCCAATTAGTTTTAATGGATGATATTTCTTTAAAGTTGGCTTTTTCCAACTGGAAAGTATTATCTTCAAGCCAGTAAGAAAATACGCCTTTGCCGGTGAAACCATTGCCATCTGCGTGATGAGATAATAAAGCCGAACTGTAAAACAGCTCAATATGCTCTTGCTGCTCAATCACTTTATTCTCGACCATTTTGGTTTTGTCATGCTGCCAAAGCTGACTGCCGTTAATGACCTGATTTGACGGTAAGAGCTGCAATCCCGGAGCGAGTTCAAGGGATATGAAAGCCAAAAAGCAAAATGCCAGTGCAAAATGAAGCGCATTCAGGTTTGAATTTTTGGCGTAGGCCTTACTGCGCTCTGGATTGAGTTTATTGACTTTATTCACCATAGGTAACAATAAAACTGCCGGAATAAAGATCATCACATAAGCAAATGCATTAGTTGAAGCTGACGCCAATATAGAGAAGATTAAATAAGCTGTGGCCAATATGGCTCCCGGTAAGTACAAACCAGATTTGTCAGTACCTGTTTTTGCTTTTTCAATCCATTGCCACAACGGATAATACCAGAATAGACTAAATACACCTCTCCAAAAGGGCTGTATATTGGATTTTTGGTTGAGTTTTACAAATTGAAAGTTTTTATAGAACCAGTAACAGCCATAAAACCCAAATGACACTATATACATAAAGACAAACTTTTTAGCACTGACCGGATAAAATTTCGATTCAGCCTGTTGAGGTGATTTAGTCAAATACCAGATCACAGCAATGAGTATATAAGCGCCCAGAATAGAAAATACAATCAGTGTATATTTAAGCTCATCGGTCAAGACAATCTCTTCTGAATTCTTTGTTTTGTTTGTCATGCCTTTACTAATTTCATAATAGCGCGTATTGCGGGCACGTTTTAGTGCCTGAACATACTCTGAAAAATCAGCAGCCGGTATAAAACCCGCTTTTGATTGATAGCGATAACTTAAAGTGAGTTGCTGATTTGATTTGTCATATTGTGCGCGATATCGGTAATCAAAAAATGCATTACTTTCATAAAGCTCATCATCTGAAAAACGCCATGTATCACTTTCAAATTCAATCATAATAGTATGCTCAGAATTAACCGGATGAGTCTGATAAAATGGCTGCTTTCGTTCCAGGCTATCTGGTTTGTCGAGGTAACTGGCAACAGAGTTGGTATAAAAGTTACCAAGTAGTTTGTCATCTTCCTGTTGCCAAAAATCCGTTAGAGTATAAGACTCAAATAAAGTAATTTGATTATTGGTCGTATCGTCCTGATAACGAATCGTCTCCGCTGCAGCAACATTGCCAAATTCTTTCTGGTAGTATTCCAGATAGCTTTTTTCAATCTGTGCTAATCCGTCTGATTCAATTTTACGTCTCTGATTAGCAGCTCTCCAGCCTTTATAGTGTGTTTCTACAGTTAGTGTAACCGCTTGGTTGTTGTCTTTTGGTATAAAAAATTGCTCTTTCACCGAAGCGCCGCTGTAGTCATCAGTCCGAACCATTTCAGTCAGACTATTTTGTCGTTTATCAGCGATCAGCGCATAGCCATAATCCGGCTGATAAATTTGATTTAAATGGCCATATTGGTAGGTGCGGGTCGGATCCAGCCAGAAGGTATTGTCTGCTATTTTTACCTGAGTGATAACATGATTAAATGCATCTACGCCGGGTAAATTGTGATTGATGGTATGTTCTGAATCTGTGTCGACCAAAGCAGGATAGGCTTGTATCCCGAGTTGCTTTAAAATGGCAATTAATAACACAGTTTTATCTTTACAGTCGCCATATCTGCGCTGCAAAGTCTCACTGGCTTTCGAAGGCCTGTGAGAGTTTTCCCCAAACTCTATCCCTACATAACGAATTTCATTTTGAACAAATTGCAGTGCAAGTGAGGTTTGCTGCTCAGTTGAGTTTGCTTGCTGCTTTATTTGCGTGACAACTTCAGTTAACTCATCGTTTGAATCAAATCTACCCTGATACAGATCCGCAGCCCAGGCTGCAACAGTTTGCCAGTTTTGTGTTTCTGAGAATTGGATATCAGTCCAGGGTGAAAACCAGTCAGGCGTATCCTCTTCAATTGGCACAGGGGTTATTTGAGTTTTAACGATTTTAAATTCTTTCCCCTTATCGGTCTGATTGATTTCAAGCGGAGTTGTTTCATTGCCGGTAAAATAATGTAACAGTTTGCTAGGTTTTTGCCAGTCGATACGTACATTGACTTTTTCAACCGGAACAGACCAGTTCAGACTAGTCCTGTAAGCAAATAAATCCTGGTATACAGGGTTTCTGCCTTGTATCTGATAGCTGTAATAAATGACATCGCCGACTCTGAGATCTTGCAGTAATATATTTAATTTTTTTCGGCCATTATAAATGTTGTTTTCCAGCTCGGATTCCTGATTCAATAATTTAAAACTAGCGGTATCCAGTTGGTTGATGCGTTTACCCGAGCGTTTTATATAAAAGTCGTGGATAAGCAAATTTTGGTAGACAGGATCAAACCCAATATTAATCTGAGAAAAATATTCGATACCCTGTTGATTCACAACTTCAGCAGCAAAGGCGGTGAAATACCTTGTATCTTCTGGCTTGACTAATACTTGTCTATCGACCAGCAAATAATATACGCCATCGCGTAGCTGCTTTTCCGGAACCTGATAAGTTTGTGGAATCTGAGTTTGCTTAACCCAAGAAGGTAGAGCTTTAAAGTTGCTAAATTGCTCTGCTTTTAAAGGATTGAGAAAGAAAAAGATAAACAGGGCAGTAACAATCGAAACGAGTTTTAATAAACGCATAAAATTCCATGTGCTGAGCACAATTCAGTTTTAGTATAAGATTTTTAACAATATTATATTAATTGTGAAATCAGTGTCCAGATTGAACAACCATTAATTGGTAATGCTCTCAGTTGAAAACATAATAAAAGCAGAATTGTTATCGCGTGACGGCAGAGTAGCTTATTGATTTTGCAAACATCAGCTTGTTATGACAAGAATACTTGCAAGTGTCAGAGTTGTCGCCGATACACTTGCTAAGTACCTACATCCATGCAGGCTACAAAGAGCTGGAAGCGCTTAGGACGAACCCGAAAGGCAGCGCCCGTATAGCTTTTCTACTGTCTTACCCCACATGGATGTTAAGGTGACTTCGCAGGAGCACAAAGTCTTGAGCACTCATTTTTGTAGTGCACTGTACTCCAATCGCTCTGCCTAGTATAAAAATTATACGGACTGCTGTAAAAGTGAACGCGAAAGGTCAATAGCCCCTAAACAAACTCAAGATTTTTTGGATTATCAATCAAGTATTGTTCGGCGTTTTGTTTATTAAATATTCGCCTTGCGTCATTTACTTTGAGTTGATGCTTTAAATGACCAGGTTTAGAGTAAATAAGCTTTTAATTCAAAGCTTTAGAAATCAGCTTGAGGGAGTGGAGGTCAATTTATTTATTAGAATTTCATGCTTAAATCTGATTGAAATTGCTTAAATTTTTCTATTATTTGATTACAGAACTCGGTATGATGCTCGGCTTGCCAGAAAGGCTACAGGAAAATTAAAATTCTATTATGGAGATCAATATGAATTATCAGGCTAGTTTTACTTCTTGCACATTATTAACCTTATCTTTAGCCGCCTGTGGCGGTGGCAGTTCCGGTGATTCCGGGAATTCAGATAAATCAAGATTATCTGCTTCAACATACGCCAGTAAAAGCATAGTAATTACTCAAGATACTTATACTCAAATAGCTTCAACCGCTTTTAATTCAATATTATCTAATTATTTTACTTATTCTGACTCAGTGAGTGGTGTCGTAATTCACAATAAAGATCTATTAGACAAGGCAAAACAGCAGGCTTTGAACGATGCAAAACGTTTGACGAATCAAGCTGATTTTGTCAGTGGTATCACATACAGTCAACGCGAATTTACTTGTGACGAGAAGGGGATGTTAATCGTCACAGGTGTCTACAGTGGGCGTTCAGAATATACAGCCGGTGACGACGTTTTACTGGAGTATAAAAACTGTGATTATGGTGACGGCTACGTATTAAACGGAAAATTATCGTATATTGTCAATGAAGCTGATTATTTTGCCGGTATCGATATTTCTTATGACTACGTTAATTATAAAATCAGTACACCTGAGGGCTTCACTCAATTACACGGTGATGAACGTAATGTGGTTCATAACTCCAGCATGGTTCTTGAAATCAATGAGTTAGAAATTAATTATAACAATGAGTATAGCAGTGTGACATTTAATCAGGATTTAGATTATCTTGAACTTAGCTCTGGCAAGCGGATAAGTTCAAGTGCTGATTTTGTGGATAGTGAACTTAAAGCAAAAATTAGCTATTCAACACTGAGTGAATTTGTTTTTAACGCTTATGACGAACCGCAAGCTGGTGTGTTATTAATTGAAGGTGCGCAAAGCAGTCAGATGAGAATTACCTTTGATAGCCATGCTATGGCGATTGTAGAGTTGGATTCCGACGGAAATGGTAGTTTTGAATCAATAGAGTCTGTTTATTGGTCTGACTTAGGTGTTTCTTTCTAACTACCTAAAAATTAAGGCCGTTTTTTACGGCCCTAAGCTTAAACCTTCATTAATTGTTGATTATGTTACGCTTATCTTTGTTATTGATTTGTTCCCAGAGTATTAGTTTTTCTGTGTGTGCGCAGTCGCCTAACAATATCTCGTTTTGGCTATCATCCAGTCAGAGTAATATTCAATTTGCTGAACGCGTAGCGGGAAACAAAGTATTAAACCAAGAAACAGGTCAAATTAGAGGTGTGGTAGCCGGTTTTGCTTATAACCAGAAACAGATTGGGATTGAATTTGAAGTACAGCGAGCAAGCAGTCGATTGGATTATACTGGATTAAGCCAGAATGGTCAGTCTGTTGAGACACTCACAAGTTATGATAACCAGTCTGCATCTGTTCTGTTGAGTCTTCCGTTATATAGAGCATCAAACTCTGTGTTTTTTAAACTAGGTGGTCAGTATAGTCAGTCTAATCGTGATATAGCGACAGTAGGCAATATCCGTGGACTAGACGAACAATATCAGTATACCTATTTAGTGAGTGAAGTTGCTTGGCAATATATTTATACGGTGAAATGGTCATTTAGGAGTGATTACCAGTTTGCATGGCTGGCTGATGGAAGCGTTAAAGTTGATTACCATGATTTATACGATCCTAATCAGTTAGAGCTCGAGCAAGGCTATAAACACACTCTGGCATTTGCGACCCGTTACCATATTTTTGATGATCTGGTTATTGATCTAGGCTTGCATTATCTATTGCAGAAAACCGGACCAAGTCAGCAGACTAAGTTGCGTAAAAATCATCAACCCATAGGCCAAGTGTATCAGCCTGAGAGAAAGCTCAGACTGAACGGCTTACATCTGAAACTAGAATATACATTTTGAACAGGAACTTAAGTTCGCCATTTTAATTCCTGTTCAAATTTTTGTTGGATTTTACTTAAGTCTTCAGTTTTATTACCTATATACATTAAATCAGCTGAGGGATATCTTTGCCCTTGGCCTTTTAAAATATCTCCCTGAATACTCGGTAGGGTGTCGATAGATTTAATCGGGTGCATGATGAATATGTTTACCAAACCAGTCTCGCCCTGAACGATTAAATGCAAAGCCCTGACATCTCTCATCTGACAAAAATTCACTGAGCGAATGGTTGCAAAATCACCGTTCAGCTGTGCACCAAATCCATTGAGCTTTTGATTAACATTTGTCAGACTGACCTGAGCAGACTGAATTTTTTCCGGGCTTGAAAAATGATGAATCATATCCTGCTGGGCATGTTCAATCATCAAACTGGCCAAATCCGGTGTGCTTTGGGAAAGAAGCGGGTTAAGGCCTGAATTAACGGTTAAACCCACTAAAAATGCAACAGATGCGGCTATACCTATATACCAGCGGTTTTTCTTCTGATCGCTTTGTTTTTGCTTATCAATACTTTGCTTTAAGATGATTCGGCTGGCTAAATCTTCTGGCACGTCCACCTGATAGACCTGTTCCAGTTTTTGCTCAAAATCAAGCATTTCATCCGCAAACTGACGTTTATTAGGGTCACGTAAAATAGCTTGTTTAATGTCACTATTATGCTGCCTAGGTGATGCATAAAGTTGTCGTCTAAATTCTAAATCATCCATTAGAAGACCTCGCTGAATCTGATTGTGCTTCAATTGCATCTTTAAGCATATTTCTGGCACGAAATAATCTTGTCATTACCGTATTTTTGTTCAGGTTTAGCTGCTCTGCTATTTCATCTCCACTAAATCCGGCAATCACCTGCATCAATAAAGGCTCTTTGTATTCTTCAGGTAACAGATTTATCTGCTTTCTGAGCCAGTACTGCTCGGTATCCTGTTCACTGGTCAGTGTCTGGCAGTCTGCCAGAATATCGGTTTCAACGTCGCTCATATCAAATTGTTTACGCTCAAACCGTCTTGCATTTTCCCGTCTCAAAATGGTTATTAACCATGATTTAGCCGCTTTATCATCTTGCAAGCTGTCGAGGCTGCGCCATGCACGCAGGAAAGTCTCTTGCACTATGTCTTCGGCAATATGCGGGTCATGCGTCAACCAGTAAGCATACCGGTAGATATCCTTATGGAATGACTGAACCAGGGCTTCGTATTTTACTTGTTTTTTGCTCATACTGGATTTGACCCGATGAGCGTTGTTTTTCTTTCGTAAAAAATCGATAAACATAAAAAAGCCGGGTAGGGCAAATAATTTCTAAAGGATAACGGTTAATGATTGCCAGAGCAAAAATTTTAAGGTGTGTATAAAAATTACTCAGGTTTCACGCTCCTGCACCGGCAGGAGCGTATTAAGAAGGGGTTAAGGGTTTAGCGGTGAGAGATTATTATCCTGTTTTGCTTTAATCAATTTTTGCTGACGGATAGTTTTTAACAGGGCCGTTAGTTTATCTGCTTGCCAGCTATTCGTTTGCTGTGAAAAACGGCTTGCCTGCATGTTTTGAACCTGCTGGGTCAGTTCACTGTTATTAAGTGCGTTGAGCGCCTGATAACAACTGGCCACTTTGGTTTGGGTTAATTCCTCAACCCAAACAGGCAATTGGCTTTGAATCTGTTCAATATTATTTTTCTGGCAGGCTTTTATCAGTCTTGACCAGGCCAGCTTTTCAGAGTGCCTTTCGTCCAGCGAATCAGGTTTTTGCATCTTTGATTGTTTGTTTTTAAAGAATACGACTAATAATGCGATTAAAGTGAGTATCCAAAGGGCTAAAAACAAAGCTGTCAGGTAGCCAAATTGCCAAGGGTGAGTATTGAGTTTTTCGATAATTTGAGGTTCACAGTCAGCCTGATTTTGCTCGTTTTCAGTTTGAGTCTGCTCCGCATTCTGGCTAACCGGTACAAGCGGCTGTGGTTGAGCCGGACTATTTGGATTGGCTATAACTTTGATTGTTTTTGAATCCAATGTCGTCTGGCGCATTTTTTCTGACTGGGTATCCCACCAGTTTATGGTAATGGCGGGCAATACCAGTTCACCGGTTTGGCTTGGAATCAACGCCTGAGTTTCAATGCGTTGTGAAATATACTGGCCATCTCTAAGGCTTGAATGAGTATCGGCCTGATCAGGGTAAACTTTTACTGATGCCGGGTAATTTGCTTTAATTTCAGGTAATTGATCCGGACTGACATCTAAAGCTGATAGCGTGATGACCCGGGTAATGGGTTCACCGACAAAATATTCAAGTTGTTTCGGCTCAAGTTCATCATGTAACATCACCAGTTCAGAAGGTAGCCAATGGCCTGAATATTCATCCGGAATGGCTTTTACAGTTAGGGTCTGGCTGTTGCCAATCCGGCTAATGGTTTTTGTGCGGTTAAAGCCAAACTGTCTGCGACTATTATCTAGTACTTCAGCCTGAAACACAGGGCTGTCTATTACAAACTCGCCGCTACGCTGGGGAATAATTTTATAGGTACGTTCTATAACCCGATAAGCGACACCATTTAAGATTTTGTCGTATTCTTTATCTTTACCTTCCTGCTCGATTACCGCCCCCTGTATTTCGGGCTGTGTCAGACTACCGCTGGAAATTTGAACGGATAAATACAGTCGTGTTGTATAATTTACTTGCTGCTGTAACCAGACACTGTCCTGGCTAAGTTCGGTTTCAACAAAGATTGAATTGTCTTCATTATGACTGCTTTGTTTGCTGACAATTAAGGTGATTGGCTTGGAGCTGATCCCCTGATGTACAAATGCAGGAATAATCAGATTGCCGGTTTTTTTAGGCATCAATCGAGTGGTAAATCGGGTAATTCGGGTGGTATCAAAATTAATCATCCGAGTCTCTGAGCTGACGGAGGTACCCAGTACTCTGAAATCTTCTTCTAAAACGCTAAAGTCAAAAATATTAGCTTCCACTTTATCATCAACGGCCAGTATCAAATCGACCGATTCATTCAGTGAGACCGGATTCTGGCTGACACTTGCCGATATATTCGATAAGGCTAAAGCCTGAAAGCTGGCAAAAATACTGATACTGATTAATAAACGGAAAATATTCGTTACCAAGGCTGGATCACTCCTTCAGGTGTATTGTGCTTACGACGTTTTTCGTATTCCAGTTGCATTTTGCGACGAATTAAATACGAAGGGTCGTCTTCAACTTTATTTAATAGCTGACGGTAAATTTCATTTTGTTCCTGTTCAGCTCTCTCTTCTTCGGTCAAAGGTCTGTGTTCGTTCGGATTTGTCTGTACTTGCGCTTCGGTATTTGGCGAATCCTCATTATTTTGCTGATTTTCTGGCTGCATTTGAGGTTCAGACGAGGGATTTTCATCCTGTGTTTGTGGCGATTGAGCTTGCTGGTTTTGCTCTGCATTCTGCTGTTGCTGCTCAGCCATTTGCTCCGCTGATCTGTGTTCGCTTTTGTCTGGGTTTTGTTCACCGGATGGCTGCTCATTGCCTTGCTGGCGATTCTGTTGCTCATTTTGTGAGGTTTGTTCGCTGCTTTCACTATCTTGTTGCTGGTTGTTCTCAGAATCGGAATTTTGATTTTGCTGTCCATTTTGTGAATCTGAGTTGGCCTCATCAGATGCGTTCTGTTGTTGATTATTTTGCTTATCTGAATTCTGCTGATTTTGCTCAGAATCCTGATTTTCACCGTCTTGCTGGTCTTGACCTGAATTTTGTTGTTGGTTTTGCTGTTGTTGTTTAAGCTTCTCAGCCAGTGCTTTATTGTTTTTAGCCTTTTCAAAATTCGGATCCTGAGCTAAAGCTTCATCGTATTTTGCTATCGCGTTATCCAAATCGCCGATGTTAGCGTAGGCATTCGCCTGATTATAGAGCGAATCCGGGTCGTTTAACCCCTGATACGCCTCAATCGCTTTTTCGTATTCACCTTGTTTAAATAATGCAGCTGCTTTAATGCTTTGGTCTTCGGCTAGCTTTGCAGCCTGTTCAAAATCTTGCTGTTCAAGCGCCTGATAAGCCTGTTGGTTCTGGGTTTTAAAGACAGAGTCCAGCGTATTGGCTTGCACTTTATTACTAGCGGGCAGGCTGACAAAACCCAGTATCAGGGTATAAATTAAACCTTTTCTGAACGCATAAGCTGCAAGTGGCAATAGAATGAGTACCAGCCAGGGACCGGATTCCTGCCATTGATCACCTAACTGATTTTGCACGATTTCTTGTTTGATTTTTTCAGCACTTTGCATTTGATTAATCAGATTTTGAATATCGCTGTCGTTGGCTTTGATTGACTGATAATTACCGTTATTAATTTTACTGAGCTGAACCAGTAACTTTTCTTCGAGTCTGGGGACAACAATACTACCACGTGCGTCTTTTAACAGTTCACCGTTTTTAAGCTTAATGGGGGCGCCAGAGCGGGTGCCAACGCCTAAGGTCAGCAGTTTAAACTGGCTGTCTGTCAGCAATTTTTGAATATCTGTATACTCTTCGTTTTGAATGCCGTCGGTTATCCAGAATATGTCACCCGTTTGGTGGCCAGCATTTTTAAGTAAGGCAATTGCCTGACGTATTGCCTGATAAGCATTACTGCCCATGACCGGCATAATTTCCGGGGATAGGCTGGGTATCTGATTGATGATATTTTTATTGTCCGGCGTCAGTGGGCTAATGGTAAATGCATCACCAGCATAACCTATCAGGCCGATATCACCTTCTTTAATCTGACGGGCGATTTCAATGGCTTTAAATCTGGCCATAGTGAGTCGATCTGGCTTGATATCGTCAGAACGCATCGACATGGATAAATCCAGTACGATTACTTTTCCAGCCTGAGTTTGGTAAACCGGCTGTGGTCTTTTCTGCCAGGTTGGGCCAGCGAGCGCGACAACGGCTAAAATCCAGACCAGGGCGATCAGAATTAAATTGCGGGGCAGAGCGGATTTTTGTTCATTACCAACAATCAGGTGTTTGGCCAGATGGCTGGGGAGTACGCTATGCCAGCCAGAGGTTTTAATGCTGATATGGCGCAATGACCATAAAGCAATTAAAAGCGGTATCAGAGCCATAAACCAGTAAGGTCTTAAAAAGTGAAAATCAGCCATGTTTGATCTCACCTCGGTTAAATAAAGGTTTAATAAGCGGCATGATGGCGATTAAAAACGATAGCAAAAGCGCAATCGCCAATGGCCAGTAAAATAGAGCACTGAGTGGGCGCAGTTGCAGGTTCTCGTCACTGACAGGTTCAAGCGCATCCAACTCTTGATAAATTTGTTCGAGTTGAGTGGTATCTTTTGCTCTGAAATAACGACCACCGGTTTCAGTGGCAAGTCGGGTTAACATTTTTTCGTCTAAATCACGCGAAGGATTTTGTTTTGAATAACCAAAAAATCCCTGGACTAACATCTCATCAGCACCCACGCCTATGGTGTAAATTTTAATGCCTTGCTGTTTGGCCAATTCAAGTGCTTGCATAGGTTCAAGCTGACCTGAGGTATTTTGTCCGTCGGTTAATAAAATCAGAATCTGGCTGCTTTTCTCTTTTTGATCGAACCGTTTTGCTGCCAGTCCAATTGCATCACCAATCGCTGTTTTATCACCGACCAGTCCAATGACAGTTTCGGCTAACATTTGGTTAACTGTGTTTCGGTCAAAGGTAAGTGGCGTTTGTAAATAAGCCGTATCAGCAAATAAAATCAGGCCCAGACGATCACCTTCGCGGCGAGCTATAAAGTCCTGCATAACATGCTTTATCATCACCAGTCGGTCTGCGCTCTGGCCTTGCACTTTCATATCTTCAATTTGCATTGAGCCGGATAAATCCACCGCAAGCATTAAATCCCGTCCCTGAGTTGGCATACTGACCGGCTCACCTAACCACTGTGGCCGGGCTGCACTAATAACCAGTAGTATCCAGATTAAACTCGCCAGCAGGAGTTTTAAACGTGATTTAGGTTGATGAGCGTCACTGTCAGAAACCTGATGAAAATGTAATATAGGGGCTTTTAATGCCGCCATCTGACGGCCTTTTACCGCAGGCAGCAGTCGCATTAAGATAGGCAGAGGCAAAATTAAAAAACACCAGGGCCATGCAAACTCAAACATGCTGCGCCTCCGCGGTAAATGTCTGTGCGCTCACCGGTAAAACCTTGTTCAGGTACGCAACTATCAGTTGTTTATCTTGATTAGTAACAGATTTGCCGGGTTGGTACAGGTTATAACAAAAGGTTTTTAACGGTTCAAACTCAGTCTGCTCTGAAGGTTGTAGCTGCGTCGATAAAAAATCAAACCAGGCCTGGCCACTCAAACTGGCCACCTGAGCCCTGGGGTAATAACTTAAAAAAGCCTGTTTGAGCAGCGTATTCAGCTCAATTGGTGAACTGCCTTCGGCCAGGTTTTCAATTAAATAGATGGCCTGCTTTTTGGCTTTTAATCGCTGTTGGCGGCGGTAAACATAAATGCCTGCAGCGATAAGCAGTAATAAAACCAAGGTAGTTAGAATCCACCATCCCCAGGCGAGCGGCCACCAGGAAACCGGATCTGGCATTTGCAGGTCTTTAAACGCTGCCATAGGATCATGAGCCGGTTGAGCCTGTGCTGGCTGAACTGGTGCGGGTGTTGAAACTGCTTGATTTATATTTTGAGGATCAGCTGCGGACATTATAATTGTTCCTCCAACGGCTGCGCTGACGAAACTTCAATAACCGGACAGCGACATTTAGCGAGCATTTGCTGTTGCCGTTCAAAAAACGAAATGGCTTCCTGTTGATAGGCTAAAGCTGCTTTTTTATCGCCTAATACAATTGACCCTGTGTGGTTTTTATCTTTAACTTTTAAAACCTGATGTTGATTCACTGAAGGCAACTTAAACTCAAGCGGATCAGTGATTCTATATGCTTTTAGTTCACAGTGCTGACTTAATAAACTCAATTGTTTTACGCCAGCTTCATCCAGTTGTTGAAAGTCACTGATTAAGATAACCATGCTGCCGGGTTTGGCTAATCGCCTGAGTCGGCTGCAGGCCTGAGTAAAATCCAATTTTTCAAAATTATCATTCTGATTTATTTCATCTAGCGGTCTGCTTAGTGTATCCAAGGCGTGGATATAGTGCAGTACACCGGTCTGACGGCTTTTTGGTTTGAGTTCCATATGCTGATGATGATTAAAGACGAGCCCGCCAAGGCGATCGCCTCTTTGTTTAACATTCCAGCTCAGCAAAGCGGCAAGGTGCGCTGCTTGTACAGACTTATATAATAACTGGCTACCAAACTGCATAGATTCAGATAAATCTGTCAGGATAAATACCGGTCTTTCTCTTTCTTCGCGAAATAATTTTGTGTGGGTGCGTCCGGTGCGCGCCGTAACACGCCAGTCAATCATCCGAATATCATCTCCGGCTTGATAATGGCGTACCTCGTCAAATTCCATGCCTCGGCCTTTATGTACCGAAACATACTGACCGGCAAGGTGGGCTTGTTGGTGTTGTTTGGGTTTTAAATCCAATAAAGCCGTTTTGCCACGGTAATACAGCAGCTCGTTTTTGGCTGCATGAATACCGTTGGCTTTAAGATGCTTTAACCAGTCTAAATGAGAATTCAGGTTTTTCATCGGTCAGTTTAGGGAACGGCCACTAATTTTAAAATATGATTTAATACATCATTGGCTTGAATACCGTCAGCTTCGGCTTCATAGCTCAATAATAATCTGTGCCTTAGTACATTAAAAAAGACAGCCTGAATGTCTTCCGGTGTGACAAAATCACGACCGGCAAGCCAAGCTTTTGCACGTGCGCATCTGTCCAGTGCGATTGTGGCTCTGGGGGATGCACCGTAGGCAATCCATTGTTTAAGCTGGTCATCATATTTTGCAGGCTGGCGTGTGGCGATAATCAGTTCAACCAGATACTGTTCAAGCGCTTCAGCCATATGAATGCTTAACACCTGCTTGCGCGCTTCAAAAATAGATTGCTGGCTTAACTGCGGTGGTTTGACCGGATTATCATTAATCGCTTCACCCCGGGTTAAACGGAGAATTTGTTGTTCGGTTTCTGCGCCCGGGTAAGCAATATCCAGATGCATTAAAAAACGGTCCAACTGAGCTTCCGGCAGGGGATAAGTGCCTTCCTGTTCAAGCGGATTCTGAGTGGCCATGACCAAAAATAAATTGGGTAATTTATAAGTCTTTTTACCAACGGTTATTTGATGTTCCGCCATCGCCTCAAGCAAAGCTGACTGCACTTTTGCCGGCGCCCGGTTAATTTCATCAGCAAGAATTAAATTGTGAAAAAGCGGACCTTGTTGAAAAACAAAACTGCCGTCTTCAGGACGGTAAATATCGGTACCGGTTAAATCAGCCGGTAATAAATCCGGGGTAAATTGTACGCGGTGAAAGTCACCTTCAATACCGTTGGCAAGTGCATTAATCGCCCGAGTTTTAGCTAAACCAGGCGGGCCTTCTACCAATAAATGTCCGTCAGCTAACAATGCAATCAGCATGTTTTCGGTTAGCTCCGGCTGGCCTATGACTTGAGAATCCAGATATTGCTTAAGTTGAGAAAATTGTTCAGCTGGCATAGTTATTATTCTTTAGGTTATTAATCTTTTAATCGGCTCATGAATTTTTAACTGACTCTCAGACTCGTTAATTTTTAAAGAGTTTCATTAAAATGTTAATATTTTATATGAGGTTTTTATCATTAAAAACAAGGTGAAGTATGTTAAATTTATCGATTAATTTCCGATTACTAAGGTCATTTTAGAGCTGATGAGTCAATCTGTTTGCTTTAATGCTGAAATTACAAAAAATTGTCGCTTTCTGGTGCTAGGCAGTATGCCGGGTAAAGTCTCTTTGCTTGAGCAAGCGTATTATGCTCACCCGAGAAATACTTTCTGGCCAATAATGAGCCGAGTGTTTAATTTTTCTGCTGATTTGACCTATCAAGAAAAGTTAATACAACTGAATGAAGCAGGCGTTGGTTTGTGGGATGTAATTGCTGCCTGTTATCGCGAGGGCAGTCTCGACAGCGCCATACAGCCAAATGGTTTGCAAATAAACGACTTTGCGGCCTGTTTTAGGCTATATCCGAATCTAGGTAAGGTATTGTTAAATGGTCAAAAAGCGGCTCAGTTATTTATTAAAAAAGCGTTGCCTGAGTTAGAAAAAGCTGGGTTTGAGCTACAATATTCAATCATGCCTTCAACGAGTCCGGCGTTTGCCAGTATGACATTTGATCAAAAGCTGGTGCAATGGCAGCGCGCATTTGATTTGTAATACGAAAAGATAAAACTAAAGATAAAACGCCCAAATGAATTCGGGCGTTTGAGCAATAATAAACGAATTATTCTGTTTCTAAGCTGATAAGTTTATTTATTTTTTGGCTGAAAATTGCAGGTGAGGATTCTGGGTTTCGCTTTTTCCAGCAAACTTGCAACATAGTGAAAAATTGGCTAGCGCTTGGTTCGCTTTTACCGACTACCCAGTTATGGTAAGTGGCGCGAGAAACGTTAACAGCTTGGTATAAATCTTTTTGAGAGATTCCGATGATCTTGCGGGTTTGTTCAAGGTTTTGACCCGAGGCTTCTATATTCATAAATAGTGACAGTCTTGTTATGTGATAATGGAATACAGCTGAGTGGTATAAAACCGCTCAACACCAATTAATAGCATAGCAATGCTCTACAAATTCCTTTTAAGTATGTCCCTGTTTGAGATAACCAACCGTCAGATTCTTTTACGTACAAACAACCTTGTGGTTTAAGTTATCACAATCTTTTAGAGCGAGTACTGTTAATTTATAACACGAATATTTTGTCGGGAAAAGTAGAATTCACATTTTTATATATGTTAATCAAAGTCTTGCTTGATTAACATAAGAGCAATCTTGTAATGTAATCAAAGCATTAGCCTGCTGAACTTATTATAGTTACTAATTGTAATACCAACAATTAGTAACTATCTATTTAACCGTAAAGCTGTTAAAACCTGCCAGGTTAAGTGCTTTTAAACAGTTCCAGCAGGCTGTCAGCTGTTAAATCCTTGATTGAATCTATGGTTTGTTTACCGAACATGCTCTGATTCAGTGACTTTTTGCTTTCCTGCATGCGTAATACTTTTTCTTCAATCGTTTCTTCACAAATCAGTTTATAAACAAACACAGGTTTGGTTTGGCCGATGCGGTATGCACGGTCACTGGCCTGTGCTTCTGAAGCCGGATTCCACCAAGGATCGTAATGGATTACGGTATCGGCTGCGGTCAGGTTTAAGCCGGTACCGCCAGCTTTTAATGAGATCAAGAAAATGGATACATCACCGTTTTGGAAACGTTCAATTTGCTGTTGTCGATCCCGTGTTTCCCCGGTCAATTTGGCATAAGGAATGCCCATTTCTTCGAGCTCACCTGAGATAATATGTAGCATCTGGGCAAATTGAGAAAACAGTAAAATCTTACGGCCTTCTTCGAGCATCTCTGGCACCATTTCACGAATATAATCGAGTTTGGCAGAGGTCCTGATTTGCTGGGTACTCTCAAAGTTCAGTAATTGAGGTGCACAACAAATTTGTCTTAATTTAAGCAGAGCGTCTAAACACTCTAGCTGACTTTTGGCTAATCCTTTGTCTTTTAATATGTTTTTGACTTTATCTTCCATGCTCACTCGAATTGCTTCGTAAAGCATACGCTGATCATTATCGAGCGAAATATATTTAATAATCTCAGTTTTCTTGGGCAGTTCTTTTGCTACTTCTTCTTTTTTACGGCGCAGTACAAAAGGTTTAATTTTTTTGTGCAAGCGCTTTTGCACATCCTGATCGCCGAGCGTTTCAATCGGTTTGCGATACTCTTTACTGAATTTATTTTGCGGGCCTAAAAAGCCGGGCATTAAAAAGTCAAACAGCGACCAGAGTTCACCTAAATGGTTTTCAATCGGAGTGCCACTTAAGCATAATCGGTAATCTGCATTTAACCGTTTAATGCTTTGTGTCATTTGTGCTCTTGGGTTTTTGATGTTCTGCGCTTCATCAAGAATTAATATCTTAAATTCCTGCTGCTCGAGCTGCTCAAAATCCCGGTTAATGAGCGGATACGTGGTGACCACAACGTCGTACGCGGCTAAATTATCTAACGTACTTTGTCGGTTTGTGCCATGAGCTGATTTAATCGTTAGTTGAGGCGTGAATTTGTGAGCTTCATTAATCCAGTTGCCAACCAGACTGGTAGGGCACACAACCAGAGCCGGTTTGTCTAACTGATTATTTAATCTCATGACTTCAAGCATGCTTAGGGTTTGCAGGGTTTTACCCAAGCCCATGTCATCGGCCAAAATACCACCGAACTGATATTCCATTAAAAACATTAACCAGTTTAAGCCTTGCTCCTGATACGGTCTGAGCGAAGCATTCACTGTTTCTGGCAAGTCTACATTGCGTATACCTTCAAAGTTTGAAAGTATATTTGCCAGACGTTTAACATGGGTGCCGCCAATACAGGAATTAATTTCCGGAATGTTATTCAATAAATGTGCTTGGCGGTTAGAAAACTGAGCCTGCTTATTGCTCGCTTCCTGCAAAATATCCAGCACAGGTTTAAGCTTATCAATATGAATACGGACAAACTGATGGCGATTTAATGCAATTTTGACGCGGCCGGTTTGGTTGCGCCAGTTTTCGGTTTGTTTTAACCAGTTAACCAGAACCGGAATCAAATCGATTTTCTGACCTTCAAAATCAATTTTCATCCCCAGTTTAAACCAGTCTTTGTTTTCATTGATCTGGTATTCAAAATCCGGATCATTAATGATACTGATCGGGTGTACGCCTTCTTCAAATTCTACTTGCCAGCCTTGTGAAATCAGCAGTGGCATGACTTCTTCAAATATGTTTAACCAGAACTGGTCATAACGAATACCAATTTCGGTATTGTAAAAAAACATAAAGTCATTATTTCGGGTGGTCCCTTTGATATGAGCGAAGCCATAGTTTTCTAATAAATAGAATGCTTTACGCTCTTGTGACTGATTACGGTAAATCTGAATACTGGCATTATCCTGCTCCAACTGAAAATAGGGCTGGCTAACCAGAGTCATCGGGATTTCATATTCGCCGTATTTAAGTCTGAGTTTAGCAATGTAACCCGCGTCATTAATGCCAATTCTGAAAACAGGAGTTAGCTTTTCTTTGACAACTTTGATTTCTTTGGTCAGAGGCAGTTGAATTCTGGGTACTAAATTATGCTGGTTCTGCCAGACTGAAAACTCTATCAGCTCTTTCTCAGCCAGTGGCGGTAAATTAATCAAAGATAATAATAATGCACCGGACATTTGAGTATCTATGGTGCCGATTGTGCCTTTGGCCGGATCGTAATACCAAGGCTGAGCTGCCGGAATTAAAAACCACTTATCGGCTTTTTCCAGATTAAATGTCAGCTTAAAACTGTCTTCCTGTTTTTGCCACCCCGGCTTTAGTTTGCGCGGTGCACCATACTGTAAGGCGGCAGATTTTTCACTTTGCCAATAACAGCGACCTGTTTCGAGTATTTTAGGCAGCGCGTTCGAGGCTTGTTCACCCTGCAAATAGATTTGCCCGGATTTATTGTCCGATGTGTTTTTCTGATTGGCATTCAAGATGGAGAAAATTTCAGCATCATCTTCTGTTTGCGGCTGAGGTAACTCTGCAAGGTTTAATTGAATTCGGGTAAACTGGGTATCTGAGTCCAGTGTAGGTGTCAGGCAATAAGCCACTGTATTGTCAGAAACTTGAATGGTCTGGGACTGAGTTGGCCACTTTAGTGCAGATTCGGTATTTTGTTGCCATTGGCCAAACGGATTAACCGGGGTTCTGTCGATTAAATGTTTAGCTTCAGCTGCAATCAAAGTGGCAACTGCATGTTCGCAGTGGCCACTATTTTCACAGGTACATAAACTCGATAAATCTGCTTTATCAATGGCGACTCGGAATTGTTGATTTTTATTTTCAACAACGGCCGTGACTGTATTAAGCAAACTGATGGATTTGAGTTTTTTTACATTGTCCTGCAAATAATGCTCTAAGCCCTTTTTATAGGTAGCTTTTCCAAATTGTTCGGTTAATTCAGCATCGTATACATTCATTAATTTATTTCGCCTGTTTTTATCTGATCTCAAGTTCAACTAGGACGGGGGACAGAGCGCCTAATTTGAATTTACATAATTGAGCATCGACCAGTCTATCAAACTAATCTGAAAAATAATGCAATTTAGCAAAAAATTATTAGGAATTAATGACAATCGGAGTTTGATTGCTTTACTTAAAAAGGGATAGGGTTAGAATGTGCCAAAATTATTGGTAATTGAGATTTAGCTGTGAATTTTTCTGATTTAGAACTTGATGACGTATTGCTCGAAGCAATTGAACAACAGGGCTATAAAAAGCCGACAGTCATCCAACAGTTGGCGATTCCGCCAGCACTGGAAGGTAAAGATGTATTAGCCAGTGCCGCTACTGGTACCGGAAAAACAGCTGGTTTTGTATTACCCGCACTGCAACATTTATTGGATTACCCGCGTGGTAGAAGCAATGGCGTACGTATTTTAATTTTGTCTCCAACTCGTGAATTGGCAGAACAAACCTACAAAGTAGCCAAGCAGTTGAGCCAGTTCAGTGAGGCTAAATGTGCGATTATTACCGGCGGGATTAATTATGGTAAACATAAAGACATATCAACAGGCTGCGTTGATATTCTGGTCGCGACGCCTGGTCGCTTATTAGAATATATTGAAGAAGAAAGCTTTGATTGTCGAGATATTGAATGGCTGGTGCTGGATGAAGCCGATCGCATGTTAGACATGGGGTTTGCCAAAACCATTGAAAAAATCGGTGATGAAGCGCGCTGGCGCAAACAAACTTTATTGTTCTCGGCTACCCTTGAAGGCCGCGGCGTAGACGCTTTTGCTGCAAAATTTTTAACCGACCCGGTTTTAGTTGAAGCTGAATCACCTCGACGGGAAAAAGCTAAAATTAACCAGTGGGTACATTTATCTGATGATAGAAACCATAAACTGGCCCAATTAGTTTATTGTTTAAAGCAGGATTCAGTTAACAAAGCAATTATTTTTGTTAAAACACGTGAGCGGGTGGCTGAATTATGTGGTCAGCTTAACTCAGCGGATATTCCGTGTGCCTGGCTGCAAGGAGAAATGGCTCAGGATAAAAGGCAAAAGGCGATTAAATCCTTTGTGACAGGTCATCGCAACGTATTAGTTGCAACCGATGTGGCAGCTCGCGGAATCGATATTGACGATGTAACGCATGTTTTTAACTATGACATGCCGCGCACCGCAGATGTTTATCTACACAGAATCGGTCGTACCGGGCGAGCGGGTAAAAAAGGAACGGCAATTAGCTTTATTGAAGCGCATGATGTTTTGGTGCTTGGGAAAGTTGAGCGCTATATCAAAGAGAAGCTGGTCAGGCGGGTTATTGAAGGACTGGAACCTAAATACAAAGAAGCACGGATTCCGTCTAAAAAGGCTAAACCTAAAACTCGTAAACTGATTCAGAAAAAGCAGGCTGCTGCCAAGGCTAAAAAGCGAGCCAAAAAAGCTAAAAAGCACTAAACGTTAGCTTTTGTAATCATAATTTACTGATTTAACCGGCATATTTCATCAACTTATGATGAACATTGGTTACAGTATTATTATATTTTATTTTTTTATCGGAATTAGACGGTAAATCAGCGTATAATATGCAAAAAATTTTTATATAAACAAATGAACGGCGAATAATAGAATGAGTAAAAAGACTAAAATTGTTGCAACGGTTTCTGACCTTAAAGGCGACGTTGAGTTTATTGGCGAATTATATAAGCGTGGTGTAAACGTTATTCGTTTAAACACAGCTCACCAGACTCCTGAAGATACCAAAGTTGTAATTGAAAATGTACGTAAGGTAAGTGAAAAGCTAGCGGTTTTGGTTGATACCAAAGGCCCTGAAATGCGTACTAACTTAAAAATCGAAGAAGATTTAGACATCAAAACCGGTGATAAAGTGACTTTCCGCTCGAATGGTTTAGATGTAGCGACTACACGTGAAGCGGTACAGGTTAACTATTTAGGTTTTGTTACTGATGTTCCTGTTGGCGCACACATTCTAATTGACGATGGTCTGTTAGAATTAGTGGTTGATAGCAAAGATGAAGAAGCACTTTACACGACAGCCTTGAACAACGGTAAAATCAAAAAGAAAAAAAGCGTTAATGTTCCGGGTGTTGAAATCAAACTACCGTCAGTTACAGAACGTGATCGCAGCTTTATTGAAATGGCGATTGAAGCGGGTGTTGACTTTATCGCACACTCATTTGTTCGTAACAAACAAGATGTTTTAGACGTACAAGAAATTCTGGACGCGAAAAACTCACCAATTAAAATCATCGCTAAAATTGAAAACCGTGAAGGTGTTGATAATTTAGAAGAAATTTTAGATGTTGTTTATGGTGTTATGGTTGCTCGTGGTGACTTGGGTATTGAAATCCCGGGTGAAGAAGTACCATTGGTTCAAAAAGCCATGATTCAAAAATGTATCCGAGCTAAAGTCCCTGTCATTACGGCAACTCAAATGCTTGAGAGCATGATCCAGAATCCACGCCCAACTCGTGCAGAAATTTCAGACGTTGCCAACGCAGTATTAGACGGTACTGATGCACTTATGTTATCGGGTGAATCTGCATACGGTGATTATCCGTTTGAAGCGGTTGAAACTATGGCGCGTATTGCTCGTCATGTTGAACAACAAACTGCTAAAGGCATCAACTTTGATTTAGAAGACAGCCGTGATGACCTGCAGGCTTACATTGCTAAATCGGTTGCTAAAGCAGCTCGTGATTTAGATGTAGATGCGATTGTTGTCCCGACTCGTCAGGGCACAACTGCACGCCAAATCGCGTCTCACCGTCCGGCAGCTCCAATTTATGCTGCTTGTTATGAGCCAGAGCCACTGCGTTTATTATCTTTAAGCTATGGTGTTGATGCTTATTTAATTGACGTTGAAGAAAGAACTAAAGTATTAAACAAAGCATTAAGTCCGCTTGTCGAAAACAAAACGTTAACTGAAGACAGTGTTGTTGTTGTTGCGAAAAGTGCACCTGGTTCACCAAAAGGTGAAACAAACCGCTTTGAAATCAACACAGTGAAAGCACTTGTTGAGTAAGATTCAGTCTTGTTAATTGAGTATTCTTAATTAAATTTAAAACCAGCTTTCGGGCTGGTTTTTTTATACCCGGCTTTTAACCGGATTTGAACGGGTTAACGGATTGGCTCTGTTTAAATCCTGCCATTAACGTTAGAATGTCGCATTCTAAAATTGGTCACAGCAGCAAGAGTTAGTGCATTTTGTATGTTAGTTAGGTTTATTTCTTCAGTTCTGGTTCTTTTTGTTTTATCTGCGTTTGGTACTTTGAAGGCAGAGCCTGTCAGTGAGTTTAACCGGAACTTTGCCAAAAAAGTGGCTCAGCAACTCACTCAGTTGAGCATACCGGGTGGTGCTTATGTCATTGTTCAGAATAATCAGATTGCTGCTTTGGAAACATTCGGGTTTACGGACCAGAATAAGCAACAAAAAGTGACCCAGCATACAGTTTTTCGACTCGCATCCGTTTCAAAAACCTTTTCTGCGACTATTACAGCGATGCTAGCTGATGAACATAAACTCAGTTTAACCGATCCTATTACCAAGTATGTGCCTGAATTTCGTCTGGCGGATAAAACCGCTGCGCAGAAAATTCAAATTCATCATCTGCTCAGTCACTCCAGCGGACTCATGCCAAATGCGTATGATAATTTATTAGCTGAAAATTGGGATATGAAACGTATTTTGAGCTGGTTTAATAAAATTAGTCCTCTGTGTCAGCCCCAGCAGTGTTATGGGTATCAAAATATCGCTTATTCTTTGGTTCAACCTGCTATTGAATCTATTCAACCAGAACCCTTTGCCAAGTTATTAAAGGACCGCATTTTTACACCGCTGAATATGCAAGATGCATCCGTCGGTCTAAAACCCTTAGTTAGCAGTTCCAGTTTTGCAAAACCACATGTCTTAATTGATAAAAGAAAAGGCAAATATATCTGGACTCAGGTGGATGTGGATCCTGACTTTTATAAGGTTGAACCCGCTGCCGGTGTGAATGCCAGTATATCGGATTTGGCAAGCTGGCTGATCGCTAATTTAGGGCATAAACCCAGTGTGATTTCAAAACATTTACTGGTTGAGCTCACTGAGCCGAGAATCAAAACGACCCGAGAGTTAAATAAACGCTACTGGCGTCATCATTTAACCGATGCTCATTATGGTTATGGCTGGCGAATTTATCAGTTTGATGATTATCCTGTTTATTTTCACTCCGGTTGGGTAAGAGGTTATCGGGCAGCGATAGGTTATTCGCCGGATCTGGATCTGGGATTTGCGATTCTATTAAACGCAGAATCTAATGTAATCAGTCAGTTGAGCTCTGATTTTTGGGCGTATGCGAATCAGTTAAATTAAAACCGTGACCACCTTCTTTTAGCTCTGTAAAGTCGCACATTCTGCAAGATAGCCGCTGAATATCAACGGCCACTTTTTAATTCCACCAGTAACACCTAGCTGGCCATTGGTTTAATTTAAACTCATAGGTTTTATCCGCGGTTTTTTGCGCTGCGCCAAGGCAAACATGCAAAGGCAGAATATGATCGGCTGTTGGATGACTGAATAATGCACCGGGCACGCTTTTCCAGTTTTCCATTTGCTGTTGCTGCTCGGCATAGTCGGGTGTATTGACAATAATATTGTCCAGCCACTGATGGAAATCTTCAGCCTGTTTTAGCTGGCCAAAGTAGCTGTCATTAAAAAATGCCGGAATATGATGAAAGCTAAATCCTGAACCAATAATGAGTATATTTTGCTCACGTAAAGCGTTAATTGCTTCACCGACTTTCAAGTGTTGCAAAGGATCATCATTTAAGTTTAATGCAATTTGCACAACCGGAAAATCGGCTTGTGGATAGAGTAATTTAAGTGGAACAAACATACCATGGTCAAACCCGCGTGTCTGATTTAAATCTGACGCTAACTGGTGACTATTTAACTGAGAAACTATACTTTTGGCCAATTCAGGTGCACCGGGAGCCCGGTACTGAATATGATAAGAGGCCTCGGGAAAACCATAATAATCATAAATTAAACTCGGATTTTGTTGAGCTGTGACATCAAATTGGTTTGCTTGCCAGTGGGCACTGATCATAATAATCGCTGATGGTTTATTATCTAACTTAGACAAATCCTGTTTGATTTTTTCAAAGCTGTCGATCATAGGTTGATGTGATGGATCATTGAGTAACGGCAAAGGGCCGCCACCGTGCGATAAAAATAATATAGGTTGCATGGCTTCTCCTGTTATTAGGGTCTGAATGTGATTGGCTGATGTTGCGCATCAGAGATACAACGCTTGTATATCAGCCGTCTTTAGCCTTTTTGCTTTTCATCAATTGAAAAAGCGCCAGCGCCTGTGCTAAACATAAAAATAAGTGCACCTGCAATAGATATATTTTTCATAAAGAGAATTGATTGCATTTGATCTGAAAAGTCACTGTGAAATACAAAAGCGGCAATCAGGGTAAATGCGGCCATCAGCGGCGCAACTAACCTGACCTTAAACCCGGCCAAAATAGCCAGACCGCCACCAATTTCAAGTAAAATGACCGCGGGTAATAATGCGCCGGGTATGCCAAACATTTCCATATAGCTTTGAGTGCCCTTATAGCCTGTGATTTTGTCAAAACCAGCCATAATAAATAATAGAGCTAAATCAATATAAATAGCGATAATCAGCTGGTGATAAAAGCCATTTAAGCAAGGCAAGTTAACGAAGGCATAGTCGTTCTACGTCCAGTTAACTTAACGCAGGGTAAATGGCTTTTAGCCCGGCCTTTTAGGAGCCTCACAGACAGTCCACTACTATGTTGCATCACCTTCAAAGGTAGCTACATTCGTGCGATGATGCGCCTTGAATTGAACTGTCTGTGATGGCTCTGATACTCGCAATTTAAGTTGATTTAGCTCTACTGAAAACAATGCCCGACCAACCGGGGCCGCGATTTGAGTTAATGTAGAACAAGCTTGAGTCATTTTGTTTCTCCTGAAAAGGTTATGGGTAAAACGCTAACTAGGAATAAGTTTAGTTGTTGCTAAAAAATTGATAAATAGCTATATTTTCAAAATACCATTCTCAAAAAGAGAACAATCATGGTTAAACTCGAAGCATTAGAAAATTTTATCCGAATCGTGGATGCCGGTGGGATTGGTAAAGCTGCTGAACAGTTGGGCATTGCTAAATCTGCTGTTAGTCGGCGGTTGCAGGAACTGGAAGATGAACTTGGCGCCCGCCTGTTAAGCCGGACAACCCGTAAAATCAGTTTAACTGAAGCGGGCAATCGCTGTTACCAGCAAGCTAAACCTATATTGGAAGCGGCAGATGAGTTAGAGCAAAATGTCAGCGCGAACACACAAGCTTTATCCGGCATATTAAGAGTCTCTGTACCTTTGTCTTTTGGTTTAGCTTTTTTCCCACAGGTCATGAATGCTTTTTGTCAGTTACATCCGCAAATTAAAATAGAAATTGAATTTTCAGATGCCTTTGTTGATTTGGTTGAAATGGGCATAGATGTGGCGATTCGTATTGGCGAATTAAAAGATTCGAGTCTGCATGCTAAAAAATTATTTCCGGTTGAAATATTACTGGTGGCAAGTCCGGATTATATTGCAAAGCAGGGCGGCATTGATGACCCGAAAGGGTTGCGTCACTGTGAGCTGTTAAAATATAAGTCTGCCCATAATCATTTTGAGTTGATGGATCACAAAGGGAATATTCATAAAGTTTTTATTCCAATTAAGATGACGGCGAACAATGGCGATTTCTTAAACTCCATGGCAAAGCAGGGATACGGCGTTACGGCTTCGCCAAACTTTATTTGCCAGTCAGACATAAATTCAAGGCAATTAGTGCGTATTCTGCCCCAATTTCAGTTGCCGTCACGACATGCCTATGCGGTTTATCCGGCAGCGCAGCATTTACCTCATAAGGTCCGGGTTTTTATTGATTTTTTAGCCGAGTATTTTGCGAACCACGAGGCGAGCGACTTTACAATGAATGAATAGTCGGTTAAATTTTAAATGTTTACCATTGAATGTATCGGATGGATTGTTTGATTCTGCCAAAATCTAAAATTTTGTTATTAATTGTCATGCTGACTGCTTTGCTTGGGCAAAGCATTGCTGCGCATTTAATGCAATGTGAGATGAGCTTTCCTGCAGGTCACAAACTATCTGATGCTAATATGAGCCAAATGCATTCAATGAACCATCAGGTGATGCAGGCTGAAGCGCCTTCATCGCCTATGAGTCAAAAAGTTTATCAAAAGCCTGATTGTGAGCACCATACCCAAGTAACTGAGCAAAGTGATAAGACACAAGGGCATTGTTGCGACCAAAATTGTCATTGCAGTTCAATGGGGTGTGCCTCAGCTGTTTTTTTAACCGCATCACACACTGAGACGAAGCGCTCAGCTTCTAATCTTAAAATTATTTTAACGGCTAGTCATAAAATTGTACCCGGGATCCATTCCCTGTTTCGCCCACCCATTATTGCATAATACGCCACAGATCTATCTTAAATTCGCCTGAGCGCAAAGCAACAGTCATAGCTTAATAACTGTTTTAGCGTCATCCAGGTTACTCTTTTTTTAATTATAATTGTATTGAGTTCATCAATGAAAAACCGAATCGTTTTCTTTTTTTGTGTCATGCTAAGTGCGCCTCTGTCGGCTCAGCCAGTTGGATTTGAGCAAAGCATTCAGCAAGCTATCGAGCGTGATATCTGGTCTTTGCAAAGTGAGCAACAGCAGCAAGCTTTATTAAATCAAAGTCAGTCCATTCCCAAATTACCTAATCCTAAAATTTCAGTCAATCTGATGAATATGCCGGTTGATTCATGGCAATTTAATCAGGAACCAATGAGTCAGATTGTATTGGGCGTTTCGCAAGCTATTCCCCGTGGGGATACAAGGCAAATTGAACAAAATTTATTATCGCAAGAAGCGACCGCACAGCCTGTTTTAAGGCAGCTACGAAAAGCCAGTTTGAGACAAAAAATTGGCCTATTGTGGCTCGATATTTTTCTTGCTCAGGCAAATATTAAGATTATTCGGGCAAACGAAAACTTATTTGAGCAAATGGCGGAAATTGCGACTGCACATTACAGCAGTGCGACGGGGAATACTCAGCAGCAGGATGTGATTCGTGCGCAATTGGAATGGACACAATTACAGGATTCGCAATTTCAGTATGAGCAGCAACGTCAATCCGCTGTTGCCGAACTAGCGGCCTGGCTGGAGCAACCTCAACTGAGTCGGGTCGGTGCTGAATTACCTGTTGTGGACAATACAGCCCGACAATTCATTCATTCGATTAACGACAAGCAATCATACCTTATTCAGCGACTGATGCTCCATCCACAATTGCAAAGTTTGGATATTGAACAAAAGCTGTCAGAGCAAAAAATACATCTGAATAAACAGGCTTATCGGCCACAATGGCAAGTTAATGCCAGCCTGGCACACAGAGCCGATTCTCCCAACGGAATGTCTCGTAGTGATTTTGTATCATTTGGCGTCAGTGTTGATTTACCCATTTTAAATCAGGGCAGTATCGAGCATAAAATAAAAGCTTCTGTTTATCAGGCTGAAGCAATAAAAACTAAAAAAAGACTTTTGATTAAACAAATGCAGGGACAAATTCATGCTCAGCTTAATATGCTGGCTCAGCTTAAGCAGCGGCAGCGCTTATACCGGAGCAGTTTGCTTGCTCAATTTGAAGAGCAAGCAGAAACGGCGTTAAGCGCATATACCAATGATACCGGCGATTTTGCCGAGGTTGTGCGTTCACGTGTTGCTCAGTTAAACAGTCAGATCCAGGCTTTAAAAATAGACATCGAAATTTTAAAAATCTGGTTAAATTTAGAGTTTTATCTGGCGCCCGTTCAGCAAAACTTTATCAGTGGTCAGGAGGCTTAAATGCGTTATCGATTGTTCACGCCACAAACTACTCAATATGGCAGCATACACCCGGCGTTAATATTTGTTGCTGGCCTATTATCCGCCTCGGCTTTATTTGGCCTTATCTGGTTATTGAATGTTAATCCCAACATGCAACCTGATGCGCAAACAGCCGATAAAAAAGAACCTTTGTATTGGGTCGCGCCTATGGATTCCAATTATCGTCGGGATAAACCCGGTAAGTCGCCAATGGGCATGGATTTGGTGCCTGTATATGAAGCTGATGCAGTCTCAGATAATTTGTCACCGGGGGCTGTGGAGATAGCACCGCATATTGTAAATAACCTTGGGGTACGCACTGCTCCGGTTCAGTTAAGATCAATACAAACTGAAATTTCGACGGTTGGTTATGTTCAGTATGATGAAGATAAACTGATTCATATTCATCCCAGAGTCGATGGCTGGATTGAACAGCTTTATGTTAAAGCGGTCGGTAATCCGGTTAAAAAGGGACAACCGCTTTACACCTTATATTCTCCACAACTGGTTAACGCACAGGAAGAATTATTAATTGCATTAAAACGCAATAACAAAGCGCTCATCAGTGCCGCAAGAGATCGTTTGCGTGCATTACAACTTTCAGAACAAGTAATTGATAAATTGGCAGAAACCCGAAAAGTTCAGCAGAATATTACCTTTTATTCCCCGCAAGACGGTGTAGTAGATGGCCTAAAAATTCGTGAAGGGTTTTATGTAAAACCGGGCAATACCTTATTCAGTATCGGTCAGCTGGACCAGATTTGGGTTGAGGCTGAAGTGTTTGAACGTGATGCGGCTTTAATTAAAGAGGGCTTGCCTGTTTCTATGACGCTGGATTATTTGCCGGGGAAAGCGTGGACAGGTGTAGTCGATTATGTGTACCCGACACTGGATCCAAAAAACCGGACACTCAGAGTCCGTCTCAAATTTAATAACCAAGACTATCAGCTTAAACCCAATATGTTTGCGCAAGTTGTGATTCATGCTGATCGCAAAGAAGAAGTGATTTCTGTACCCAGTGAATCAGTGATTCGTACCGGTAAGCAGGACAGAGTTGTACTGGCATTAGGGGATGGCAGGTTTAAGTCAATCGAAGTTAAGGTTGGACGGGTTGCAAATGGCAATATAGAAATTCTATCCGGATTACAAGCGGGAGATATTGTTGTGACTTCGGCTCAGTTCTTGATTGATTCTGAATCCAGTAAAAGCTCAGATTTTAAAAGAATGTCTTATTCGGATGTTCCGGATTCAGTTTGGATGCAGGGAGAAATTAACACTGTGATGGCAGCGCATCAGATGGTAAATATTACCCATGAACCGGTTAAAGAATGGGACTGGCCACAAATGACGATGGATTTTAACGTCGGTGAAGATGTGGACATCAGTGTTTTAAAAGCCGGGCAGTCTTTGCATTTTGAAGTCAGTAAACAGGATTCAAAATCAGAAAAGACGGTTTATCAAATCAATACAATTCATATTATGGATGAACCTGAAATTGCCAGTGCGACTGTGCATGGGTTAATTAACAGCAAAGATTCAGACACTCGTGTTTTAAATATCAATCGGGGGCCAATTGAAAAATGGAACCGGCCTGGCGCGACCATGGATTTTGTTTTGGCTGAGGAGCTGGATATCAATGCTGTTCAAGTCGGTGACAAGGTGATTTTCACATTTGAAATCAGAGATGACTTTGTCATTACTGATTTGCGCGATGCTGCCAATGCCAATGCCAATGCCAATGCCAATGCCAAGCAGGCAGAGCCTGTACATGAATCACATCATTAATCAGGAGTCAGTTAAATGATTGAAGCTATTATAAGATGGTCTATTGGCAATCGTTTTTTTGTGATTCTGGCGACGCTTATCCTGATCGGCGCTGGCTTGTATTCAGTTAAAAACACACCGGTAGATGCGATTCCGGATTTATCTGATGTACAGGTTATTATTAAAACCAATTATCCCGGTCAGGCTCCGCAAGTTGTTCAGGATCAGGTTACTTATCCGTTAACGACGGCTATGTTGTCTGTGCCAGGGGCGGTGACAGTGCGTGGATATTCATTTTTTGGCGATTCGTTTGTTTATGTCATTTTTGATGAAGATACGGACCTGTATTGGGCCAGAAGTCGGGTTTTGGAATATTTAAGTCAGGTAGCGCCGTCATTACCTGATACCGCTAAACCACAACTTGGACCAGATGCGACAGGGGTTGGTTGGGTTTATCTTTATTCCTTGATTGATAAAACCGGCCAGCATGATTTAAGTCAGCTCAGAAGCATTCAGGACTGGTTTTTAAAGTACGAATTGCAAACGGTTCCCGGCGTTTCAGAAGTGGCTGCGGTTGGCGGCATGGTCAAACAATATCAGGTACAAGTCGATCCGGATAAACTTCGTGCATACGGTGTCCCTTTAAATCATATCCAACTGGCATTAAAACGCGGCAATCAGGAAGCTGGCGCTTCAGTGGTTGAAATGGCCGAAGCCGAATATATGGTAACTGCTTCGGGTTATATCAAAAGCATCAGTGATATTAAAGCGATTCCTTTGGGTATTAATACTCAGGGCACGCCTTTAACGATAGGTGATGTTGCTCAGGTTAATCTGGGCCCACAAATGAGGCGGGGCATTGCCGAGCTAAACGGTGAAGGTGAAGTTGTAGGTGGCGTGGTCGTTATGCGCTACGGTGAAAATGCAGAAAAAACGATTGAGGGTATCAAGGCTAAGTTGGCGAGTTTACAAGCTGGCTTGCCTGAAGGCGTAGAAATTGTCACAGTTTACGATCGGTCTGATTTAATTGACGAAGCTGTGGATAATCTTTGGCAAAAGCTGCTCGAAGAATTCATTGTGGTTGTGCTGATCTGCATGGTGTTTTTGTTCCATATTCGCTCCTCTCTGGTTGCAGTCATTAGTTTGCCGGTTGGCATACTCACAGCTTTTATCGTGATGCACCTTCAGGGAATTAATGCCAATATTATGTCGCTAGGCGGTATTGCAATCGCGATTGGTGCCATGATTGATGGGGCGATTGTCATGATTGAAAATATGCATAAGCACATGGAAAAAACGCCATTGACGAAAGAGAATCGTTGGCAAATTGTTGCAGATTCTGCCAGCGAAGTAGGGCCGGCATTATTCTTTTCTTTATTGATTATTACGGTTTCTTTTTTACCCGTATTTACGCTGGAAGCGCAGGAAGGACGCATGTTTTCGCCACTGGCTTTTACCAAAACCTATGCGATGGCGGCCGCTGCCGCACTGGCCATTACTCTGGTTCCTGTGCTGATGGGGTATTTTATTCGTGGAAAAGTCTTGGCTGAACATAAAAACCCTATCAACCGACTACTTACAGCTGCCTATATACCGGTTTTAAATCAGGTTCTCAAGTTTCCAAAATCCACTTTGGTTGCTGCAATATTGCTGACCATTGGTGGCTTCTGGCCGCTGGATAAAATAGGAAGTGAGTTTATGCCTCCGTTAGACGAGGGGGACTTAATGTATATGCCAACCACCTATCCCGGATTATCCATCGGTAAAGCAAGGGAGCTACTGCAACAAACCGATAAACTGATCAAAACTGTGCCAGAGGTTGAAACTGTGTTTGGTAAAGTAGGGCGGGCCGAAACCGCAACTGATCCGGCGCCGTTAACTATGATAGAAACTTTTATTCAACTGAAACCCAGATCGCAATGGCGAGCAGGGTTAACAGCCGAGGCCCTTAAAAAAGAGCTGGATGGGCTGGTTCAGTTTCCGGGCCTGACAAATGCATGGGTGATGCCGATTAAAACCCGAATCGATATGCTGGCAACCGGTATTAAAACGCCGGTTGGTATTAAAATTGCCGGCGCAGATTTAAGTGTGATTCAGAAAATCGGACAGCAACTGGAAACCTTGTTAATGCAAGTGCCGGGCACGGCTTCAGTCTATTCAGAGCGGGTTGCCGGTGGACGTTATTTAAAAGTGGATATTAAACGAAATCAAGCTGCAAGATATGGTTTAAATATAGATGATGTTCAGCAGGTGGTTGCTACGGCCATTGGCGGCATGAATGTGACTCAAACGGTGGAAGGTCAGGAAAGATACCCGGTGAACCTTAGATACCCTCAGGATTACCGGGATTCGCCTGAGCAATTAGCAAAACTGCCGATTGTGACACCACAAGGCATGCGGATCTCATTGGCGGATGTGGCTTCTGTATACATTGAGGATGGACCGCCGGGTATTAAAAGTGAAAATGCGCGTATTAATGGCTGGGTGTTTATTGATATTCAGGATGTGGATGTAGGCACTTATGTAGAGCAAGCGCAAAAAACGGTTGCGGAACAACTCGATTTACCAAGCGGCTACTCCATTAACTGGTCCGGTCAATATGAATACATGTTAAGGGCAAAACAAAAGTTATCTTATGTAGTCCCGCTAACGCTGGCGATCATCATTATCCTACTGTATATGAACTTTAGAAACTTGGCTGAAGTGGCTATTATCATGGGGACTTTGCCGCTGGCTATGATTGGCAGTATCTGGTTGATGTATTTGCAAGGCTTCAACTTTTCAGTTGCTGTGGGCGTTGGGTTTATTGCGCTTGCCGGTGTAGCAGTTGAAATTGGTGTGATTATGTTGGTTTATTTAAATCAATCTTTTAAAGCACTTAAAATAAAATGTAGCAGTGAAAATCGTTTACCTCAGGCAATTGAATTACGTCGTGCTGTAATAGAAGGTGCCGGTATGCGGGTACGTCCGGTTATGATGACTTCAGGTTCTATCATAGTTGGCTTGCTGCCCATTTTGTATGGCACAGGCACGGGTTCTGAAGTGATGAGCCGAATTGCAGCGCCGCTCATCGGTGGCATGTTCAGCGCGTTAATTTTAACGTTATTGGTTTTACCTGTGGTATTTTATCTGGTGAAACAAAGCGCGCTAAAGCGTGTTAACTGAATTTAATTTTAAACAATTGCTTGTTTTACAGACTGGATATTTTATTTATATCAGGCTAGTCTATTGTTAATTCAATTGTTTTTAAATACAAAAGGAAATAACTATGAAGTCATTAATAAAAGCTGGTTTTGCAAGCTGTTTATTTGTATTGGGGGCTGGTCAGGCTACGGCTGGATTGGTTGACTCGAATCAGGTTATTTATAAACAAGAATATCAATTTAACAAAGCTCAGGTATTATCTTATGTGGATTCTAAACAAGTTCAGGATAAATTAACCGAGCTGGGTATTAAACCAGAAGATGCGAAAAAACGAATTGCAAACATGACCAATGAGGAACTCGTTTCACTTAATCAGCAGATTAATGAAGCGCCGGCCGCTTCCGGTATTGTCGGCACTATCATTACGGTTATGGTCGTTGTGGCTGTGTTAGATGTGATGGGAATAACGGATGTATATCCATTTATCAGACCTTTATAACGAGAGTGAACTAACCCGGTGAGAGTTACTTTAAATAGCATTAAAAAAGCCAGCTTAATCGCTGGCTTTTTGGTTTTGTTAACGGCTTGTCAAACGCCACCTCATACCAAGGCATTATTAAAAAATCCACCTAATATCGCACCCGCACATCAAATTCAGGATGTACCTTTTTACCCGCAGCAAGCTTATTATTGCGGACCTACCACACTTGCAGAAGTTGCTAATTTTTATGGGCAGTCACAAACGCCTGATGCGATAGCACCCAATTTATTTATTCCTGAGCGCAAAGGCAGCTTGCAGTTGGAAATGAAATCGGCTGCCCGTCAGCTTGATTTATTAGCTTATACTCAAAATGCCAATCTGAATCAGTTGCTCACTTTAGTTTCACAAAATGTGCCAGTCATAGTGCTGCAAAATAATGGTATTGAGCTGATGCCCAAATGGCATTATGCGGTTGTGGTGGGTTATGATTTAGCCGTAAAAGAAGTCATATTACATACGGGTGTTACGAAAAACTATAGGCTTAATTTTGCAACTTTTGAGCGTACCTGGCAGCGCGCTAATTATTGGATGCTGGTTGCTATGCCACCTGATATTACTGTTGACGCGCTCGATGCATTTATTTATATCAAAGCCGGGCAGTCGCTTTTAGATACACAAAGGAAGAGCGCCGGAGAGCAAGCCTTAAAAGCAGCGATGAAACAATGGCCGGAATACTGGCTGAGTTATTTTTTGTTAGCCAACTATAAATTAACTGATTCACTTGAGTCTGCGCTTTATTGGTATCAGCTCGGGTTAAAATACGCTAGCCAAGAACCGGCTTATTTAAATAATTATGCCTATGCGTTAGGTCAGGCAAATTGTTTTGAAGAAGCAAACCGTATGATTAATAAGGCGTTAACGCTAGCACCGGGTGATCCTGATATATTGGATACACAAGCTCAACTGCAGCGCTGGCAAAGCCAAGCTTTCTCAAATCGCGCCTGCAATCAGGTAAAATTATTTTAACTGGATTGTGCTGAAATAAGCGAGTGTTGGATCTTGAAAAGTCATTTTATATAAGGTTTTAGTCACCACTTTGAGTGAATAGCGGATATTTATACGATTTTGCCTGCATGGAGTCGGGTATTAGAGCAATGCAGGAGCGTTTGACGTTAGGCGAAAATATTGTTTTTTCGCCGTTAACGGCGACCTACATTTAGCTCGCATGTAAGACAGTCTGGGTAGGGAGGTTTAGCGCCGTGGGCGCGTAAGCCACCAATTGAGATAAAAACTTTAGTCAGTCAGGGTTACCCGGATCAATTTTCTACTGGTTCCCACGCTCTGTGTGGGAACCGGAATATCCAGGTTTCAGTGGCTGGGTAAAGCAACATTACCCGAATGAAAGTAGTTAACTGTCTGCTCTGAGCGAAAGCCGATCTTCCTCTATTTTTGATTGAATGTCCGCTAACAAGCTAAAGCGGCCCAACAATTTATAGTTAGCCCAAATCCAATGGACTTTTGGCGTAGCCGAATTTACTGCCTATAAGGTGAGTATAAACTTCAGGCGGCGTACATCATTATGGCCGATTTATTCTTGGTTTCTTCAATAGTTTAATGGCTCGGTTTCTACAATTTTTATGTTAAGTTATGATTTTTGTGTGTTTATTGATTTACATATTAGGCCAGTCGATTCTCGATTAATGAAAGTCTTGCTCTCTAAAGTAAAATATTGAGGTTGACTTTAATTTCAGAAACTAAGTTTCTGAAATTAATTATTTTTTATTGATGGAATTACGGTTAGCAATCGATCTGGAAACTGTGAATCCTGATCAATAAGCTGTTGCTTGTATAAAAACGAACAGGAAGACTTTAATTATAGGCTATTCAGAATGTTTTGCTGTATATTTAATCAGTATAAGTTCTGCGTTTTTTAGAGCAATAAAGTCTAGCAAAGAAACTTGACGGG